>Ga0310786_10001675_pt1 | contig 35532 bp, 37 predicted proteins | sample AusTroGonzalo_MG_FD_203881 | JGI IMG/M metagenome (GOLD analysis project Ga0310786, IMG submission 203881) | Bovine rumen microbial communities from tropical cattle in Woodstock, Queensland, Australia - Gonzalo_03 (v2) (version 2) | ecosystem: Host-associated > Mammals > Digestive system >... | reverse complement strand
ACTGGCAATGATGGACTTAAACCATTTAATAGCATGATTGGTTTTATTAGAAGCCATGATTATAAAATTGCTGTTGTTGCAGATACAGCAAACTCTTTATTTGCATACGATTTCTGCAAAGTGTCGTTTTTACACGGTCTTTTTCTTCAACACGAAGTTGAGATTCATTTGGTCAAAGAAGGCATAATTCTGAGTCATCCATATAACAGTGCCGAAGAAAGAATATGGTCAAATATAAGACGCATTCACTCTGAGCACCATGGTGAAATACCAAAGAATATAAGTTTGATTGACGGATTTATACCAACACAGAAAAAGTCGAATGTAATTAAGGAGAAATAAAGTGTCTGATTATGTTGATTATGATTATCGTGCTGTTTTGGCTGTTGTAATTGCAGATCAAGACACCGATTGGCCTTTTGGTGACGATACGTGTACAACCACAGCACAGGTGGTTAGAGCAAGCAAATATTGCCAAGATAAAGGTTTAATGATTAAACGAGTGTTTGTTTTGGATAGTGAAAATTTAAACAAACCTTTTTATAAAGTGATTGATTTTATTAAAAAATCCAAATGCAAAATTGCCGTTGTTGCGGATACAGCAGACCAATTGTTAATGTATGATTTCAACAAGGCAATGATTTGGGATTATTGGTATTATCAATCCAAAATAGAAATCCATTTAGTCAAAGAAAATATAGCCCTTTATGAACCTTATGATAAAAAAGAAGAAAATTTATGGACAAAGATAAACCATATTCATCCTGATTATCGTGATGGAATTCGTAAGGGAATAGATGTGATTAAAGAAATCACCAAAGAACGTCAACAAGCATTAACAGAAAACAAGGAGGAAAATTAAAATGGTTAAGCAGGTTAAATCAAATAAACCTGTGACGGAACCACGTGCGATATTATTCGCACGTGTGTCCAGTCGTGAACAGGAAAAAGGTATGTCTATCAGTGCCCAAGTTGATAATATTCGTAAATATTGTGAAAGCAAAAATTGGAAAATTATCAAAGAATACGAAATTACAGAATCAAGCACCAAAGGTGACCGCAAACAATTCAACGAAATGTTAGATTTTACCCTTAGTCAACGTAGTAAAGTAATAATTGTTGTTGACCGTGTGGACAGATTACAACGCTCTTTTGATGAATCTGTTACATTAGAAAGATTATGTCGGCAGGATAAAATTGAATTGGTTTTTTTGCGTGAAAATTTGCACATTACCAAAGATTCCAAAACAGCCGAATTAATGTCTTGGGATTTTAATGTTTTAGCTGCAAAAACTTATATTGGTAATATGCGTGATGCTATTATTGCAGGACATAATAAAAATACACAAAATGGTAAATGGGATGGTTTTGCACCATTGGGCTACTTAAATGTTCGTGATGAATCTGGCAAAGCAAATGTAATAATTGACTTAGAACGTGCACCATTGGTACAACGTTTGTTTGAAGAATATGCAACAGGTGCTTATTCATTACGTGGTGCCGAAACATTGACCAAAGAAATGAATTTATGCTTTAAGAAAAGAACAACGCCAATCAAAAAAAATCAAATTTATAAAATACTACGTAATCCGTTTTATTACGGTGTTATGGTTCGTAAGGGTGAAATGTATCCACACGTGCACGGCAATATTATAGATAAATCATTATTTGACCGTGTCCAAGATGTTTTAGATGGTAAAAAAAGACCACCATTAAAACGTTCTTATGGTGAAACACCATATGCTTTCCGTGGGTTAATCAGGTGCGGAACGTGTGGTTGCACAATTACCCCTGAATTTCATAAAAAACCAAGTGGTCGTGAATACGTGTATTTGAAATGTTCACACTTTCACGGAAATTGCCACGAACAATCGGTTAATGAAAATGTGTTTTTGGAAAAGTTGAAAGACGAAGTTTTAAGCAAATTGCAATTAACCAATGATGAAATCGAAATAATCAAAAAAGACATTCGTGCCAACTTGGAACAAAAAAACTTGCACATTGTTCAAGCCCAAAAGCACATTGATAATGAAATGAAAGAATTAGACGATAAAAAACAACGTTTAATTGACCTTTATATTGACGGTGGCTTATCCAAAGACGATTATGAAATCCAAAAAGGCAAAATTGAAGCACGTAAGGTTGAATTGGGAACATTGCTGGAAAGACACAAACAGGTGGATGCTGAAATCACAGAAAACGTAGAATTATTTGCCGAAGTAGCCGGGAAAGCAGCCGAAATCTTTATGAGTTCAAAACCAAGCACAAAAAGACAAATTTTGGGTAATTTAGTTTATAACTGCCAAATGAAAGAAAAAAATCTAATATATTCAATAACAAAGCCCTTTGATTCACTATTAAACCAAAGGGACTGTTTATTATGGTGGACGCACAGGGACTCGAACCCTGGACCCACTGATTAAGAGTCAGTTGCTCTACCAACTGAGCTATGCATCCAAAACTCCAAATCCATAGGATTATAAAGTATTTTCAACCAAATGCAAGTGTTTATACCAGCTTTACTTTTTCAAATACGATACAGGGTTATATGCCTTGGTTCCCTTGCGAATTTCGAAGTGTAATTGTGGTTTATCAACCTTGCCAGTTTTACCGACTTTACCAATTTGTTGCCCAACATTAACTTTGTTGCCACGTCGCACAGACATAGAATCCAAATGCGCATAAACAGTCATCCAACCATCACTGTGCTGTACAATAATCAAATTACCCATGCCTTTAACTTCATTTCCAGCATATGCCACAACACCATTTTCTGCCGCTTTGACAGCAGTTCCTTGTGCTGCACCAATATTTATACCATCATTAAACAATCCTTTGTTCTTGGCCCCATATTGCGATAAAATCTTTCCCCGCACAGGCCACGAGAATTTACTAGCCGAACGCGCAGAAATTTTCGGCAGCTGTTTCTTAGGATCTGATGAAATTTTTGTGTTTTGCGTTGTTTTTGTCGTTTTGGTCGTTTTATTGTTTGTTGTTGGTGTAATTTTAGCTGTCTTTTCAGCAGCCTTTTTCGTTGGTGTTGAAGCCTTTATCTGTTGAATTTCTTTCGATGAACGTACCTGAACATTATCTAATTTCGGAACTTTTAGTTTTTGACCAACTGTCAAAGTGAACGGATTAGATAATTTATTCATAACAGCTAAATCATTGACAGGAATTTGATATTGACGCGACAAAGAATAAAGCGTATCACCCTTTTCCACTGTTATTTCTTTAACGGCTATACGTTTAACTTCGGCGGTTTTTACTTCTGCTACCTTAACCGTCTTGTCAGTTTTAACAGGTTGTTTTTCTGTCTTGACTGTTTTAGCGGGTGTAATCTCTTTTGGTTTTTCTACTACTTTCGCCGGTTGTTTAACCTCTGTGACGACTGCTGTCTTGGTTGTTTCACCCTTTTTATCTGTATTACTTGAACGCACTTGTAATTTTTGCCCTATGGACAAAGTATACGGTTCTTTCAAAGAATTAATCTTGGCCAGATCTGCTACAGTCGTATTATTTTTACGCGCAATAGCATAAAGAGTATCACCACGAACAACCGTCACGAAATCTGAATTTTCTTCCTTTGCACCTTCTGATTCAACGGCTTTGGTATATTGTGGTACAACCAAATAGTCGTCTTTTTCATCTGTTTCAACAGGTGTCATCTCAATCGATACCGGTTGTTCTATACTTGGCGCTTGTTCAATTTGTGCGGCTGTATCCGAATCGTTTGGTGATAAAACATAATCATCAACACTGGCATATAATACGTAATCATCCACTGTATCCCCGCCATATAATTCGGGTGACGCATAAACCCCATAATCAGTGACCGCAGAATTATATATCTCTGGTTCTGCCACTGGATCGGCTAATAACGCAGGATATCTTTGTGAAATAAATTCACCAATACTGTCCGGTATAGACGAAATTTTTGGTTGCAAATCACAGGCGCACAAAACAACTGCGCCAAAAGCCATCAACAATAAAAATCGCCGAACCACTCTCACGCATTAAATTATATCACAAAAAAGGAACAAAAAAAACCACTTAGGCGTCTTTGCGCATAAATAATAAACTGACTTCAAAAAGCAACCACATAGGCACAGCCAACAAAATCTGGGATACTATATCAGGCGGTGTTAAAACAGCTGCCATAACAAAAATCAAAACAATCACATATCTGCGACTTTTTTCTGCGGTTTGTTTTGGCAACACACCGATACGATTCAAAATTATTAAAACCAAAGGCAATTGAAACGCAATCCCGAAAATCTTTAATAAATCAATAACAAAACCCAAATAACCACGAATAGCAGGAAACAAAACAGCTGGTACATCAACAGATTCATTCAAACTAATGAAAAATTTGAATGCTATGGGGAATAAAATATAAAACGCAAATGCCGCCCCACATAAAAACAATATTGGCGACAACACAAATATTGGTAACAAAAATTGTTTCTCGCTTCTGTGAAGCCCAGGTGCTACATACGCCCAGACATGCCACATAAACACAGGCACAGTTACAATCAGCGCAACCAATGTAGCCAACGAAAATTGAATCATTAAACCATCTGACAAACCAGTATAAAGCAACGCTGCATCATTCCAAATATTCAACAAAGGTTGTGTCAAAAAAAGTTCCACACTTGGTGCAACAATCCACCCCAATCCAAAAGCAAAGACAAACACCAACACAGTCCATAATATTCTGCGCCGTAATTCCGAAAAATGTTGCACCAAAGTCATTTTCATTTTTTTGATTTTCTTGTTCTTTTGGGTTTATCTTTTTTATCTAAAATATTATCACCAACATTAGCGATTAAATCATTTATTGGTTTTTCTAATTCTATGCGGTGTTGAACCTGTTCCGAAAAATCAGAAAGTTTCCATACTATTTCACGAACATATTTGAAAGCGCGCGCAAAAAAACGTGCAACGTCCGGCCAATATTTTGCCGGTACAACACAAATTGCAACTAATAAAATTACTAAAAATTCAGTCCAACTTATTCCGAACATTCCGTGACCTTAGTCATAAAAATCGTCACCATCATTTATGCTGACTGTTTTATGACGCGATAATTGAAAATAATACTTTCCAAAATCCGTCTTTGGTTTCAAATTATTAAACACAACATCTGTTTTATTTGAAGTAGCGTCCACTACAGACCAGGATTTCAGCCGTACAGGGCTTTTATCAAACACAACTGTCATATTACCCAAACCCTCTTGATCTCGCAAATGCATCTTCAAAGAAAAGCTACTTTTATCAGATAAAGTTTCAACTACTTTTATATCTGCATTCTGTAAATCTATATTTTTACGAACCAAAATTCCAGCTGGTGTGCTGGTCAACGGAACCGTAGTAATTTGATCCAATGATTTATCATAAAAATACAAATCACGACCATCAGCAATCAATTGAATTGGTGCATCTTTGTAATCCAATCGAACACGCCCCGGGCGCAACATAGAAAATGTTCCGCGTTCTGTTTTTCCATTTGCCATTTGCACAAAATCCCCCTGCAAGCCGGTAATAGAATTCAGATATTTTTCCGCGTTGTTCACTAAATTTTTATCCACACCCGCATTTACCGAAAATACAAAAAACAAATTAAACAAAACGCAAAATATTTTTTTCATAACCTACATCCCCTTGAAAGCTTTTGTTATCTTTTCATACACGTTATCAAAACTGTCCATAACGACAGCCCCTGCCGCACACAGATGACCACCACCACCAAAAGATTCAGCAATATGATTTATTGGTACAGTTTTACTGCGTATAGAAATACCAATCTGATTTTCTTTTTGCTCTTTTAATAAAACAACAAATTCAACACCACGAATTTGTCCTAGTATATTCAACACTAAATCACCACGGCCATCTAATTTTTTATAATCAGGCTGTCTTATGCTTGTGACAACCAAGCGCCCTTTCATAAAAAATTCAGCATTTGCTGCGGCTGCAGATTCAACCAACACAGTTTTTTTATCCTTACTGCTTAACAGATTTATCAAATGCGTTATATTAGCCCCCGCATCAACCAACTTTGCAGCATCTCTTAAAACATCACCATTTCGTGCAAACTTGAAATTTCCTGTATCGGTTAAAACACCAACAGTCAAAAGATCAATAACATCCTGGTCCATTTTCCATTTAGCAGAATGTGCAACATTGTAAATAACCTGGGTAGTAGAGGCCTGAGACGCATCATCAAAACAAAGGTTACCCGCAACGTCATCATTTATATGATGATCAAACTCTATTACGAACTCGGCATCATTTACATATTTTTCCGTACCTCCAAAATGCGATTTAGTTCCATAATCAACTAATATATACAAATCGTATTTTGCATCTTCGGGAAGGTGTTTATAAAACACCGCTTCTTTGCGAAAAGGTATCTTGTCCAAATACACAGGAAGATTACCATCATAAATAACAGTTGATTTTTTATCAAAATTTAATTCAATCAACCGCATTAACGCCAAAGCAGAACTTATTGAATCACCGTCTGGATTTTTATGTCCAGATATTGCTATGGATTTAGCATTTTTTATTTTTTCTTCTAAGATTTTTATTTTTCCCATCATATTGCTATATCTTCCAAATTGAATTGAACATTCACATAACCGTTATATTCATTTTCTTTTAACTTGCCTAACATCATTATTTTAGTATTTGTATTTGCATCGTCCAGTAAAAAATCACCCACAGGAGTTCCAACCAAATTAAACCCGACAAATGCTAATTGCCGTCCATTACTGGTTCGTACAACACCACGCAAATGCGCACCTGTACCCATCACTGTTGCATATTTTAGCACAGCGCCTGACAACACCAATGTTGGTTCAGGATTAGCCTGACCAAATGGAGCCAACACAGACATCCGCCGCACTAAATCAATACTGGCACCCGATGCATCTATTTGGGCATCCACAATTATTTCAGGAATCGGACGAACACCGTTTAATTGTTCACGCACAGCCTTTTCCAGAAAATCACAAAAATCCTGTTCATGTTCAGCACTTAAAGTAAAACCAGCAGCAGTCGCATGACCACCACCTTCGGATAAAACACCGGCAGCCATTGCATCGTGAATTATCTTTCCCAAATCTATTTCTGGTATTGATCGCCCCGAACCATTTATTACACCATCAGATTTTGTCGCAACACACGTTGGCAAATTATATTTATCTTTTAACCGACCTGCTATGATACCCATAACACCACCATGCCAATTATCACCACAAACAAATAAACTACATTTTCCGGCTTTACAACACTGTTCTGCTTTATGCGCGGCGTCAGCCAAGATAGCATTTTGAATATCAATTCTGTCTTGGTTCATCTTATGTAATTTGTTTGCCAAATCGTTTGCAATTAATGGATTATCAGTCAATAACAATTCCAACGCTGGTGCCGCAGAATCTAAACGCCCTGCTGCATTCAAACGTGGTCCCAACGCAAAGCCAACAGCATACACTGACGGATTTTTTATTCCAGCAACATCCATCAAAGTCTTTAACCCAAGATTTTGACGCAACCCCATAACCTTTAACCCAGTTGCCACAAATGCACGATTTAATTCCACCAATGGCATAGTGTCACATATAGTCCCCAGCGCAACCAAATCAACATAATTCAATAAATTTATATTATTTATACTGTCATTAAAAAATTCGCGTTTTTTTAATTCACGATTCAAAGATACCAAAGTCAAAAACGCAACCCCAACCCCAGCTAAATAATCAAGATTCGATGTATCATCTACCTGTTTTGGATTTATAATCGCATCAGCTTTCGGCAAAATATTATCTGGCGAATGATGGTCGGTCACAACAACCTTTAACCCCAACTGTTTTGCGCGTTCAACTTCGTCAATTCCACTTATCCCACAATCAACAGTTATCAATAAATTTACACCACTTTGTGCAATCTGTTCAATGGCATCCACATTAAGACCATAGCCTTCGCCTTCACGCGTTGGCAAATGCCACGATACATCTACACCCAAAGCACGCAAATACTTTACAAAAATTGCCGTCGATGTAATTCCATCAACATCATAATCACCATATATAGCAATTTTTTCGTGCGCACACACCGCATCTGCGATAATTTGTGTCGCAACATCCATATCTTTTAACACAGACGGATCAGGTATATATTCTTTGACCGATGGATGCAAAAAACGTTCCACCTGATCAGAATCAGTGATACCACGTGATGCCAAAATATTTTTTACAAAAGTGTCTGTATTTGTTACATCTTGCCCAATATTATCATCCCCAGACACACTCCACACCATACCCAGCATGGATTTTTCTACTATTCTACGCACGCTATTTACTCTTTTTTCTTATTATCACTGATTATTATAATCTAAATTTATTCAAATAGCAATGGCATGATTCCATCAAGTATTGCACCAGCTGTTGGCACTGCGTTCCAAGCAGCAGTTTTCCATCCACCAGATTCTTTTGTTCCGTGTGGTTCGTCCAACATAATCAAGATTATATATTGCGGTGCAGCAACAGGAAATATCCCTGTAAACACCGTTACATTACGACTTGTATCTGTTCTGCCATCTGCACCACGTTTTTCCGCAGTACCTGTTTTTCCACCGACTTCTATACCTTTGACTCGTGCTTTTTTTGCAGTCGTTTCTTCAGCAATATGAAACATTATTTCACGAATTTGTGCAGATATATCCGAATTGATAACACGTTCACCACGAATTGCACCAATACTTCGTTTTAAAAGTGTAGGATAAATATAAAAACCACCATTTGTCACAGCATTTACCGCCAACAACAAATGCATAGGCGTTACCGCAACCCCGTGACCAAATGCCGCTGTCGCACGTTCTGTTGGCCCCCAAATTCTGTGCATCATTGATTTTTCGGTTTTACCAAATTCCAAATCCAAAGAATGATCCAAATTTAACCGATGGAACAATTCCTTTTGGGCCCCGTCTGGAAAATCTTTTGCGATTCGTGCACTGCCTACGTTACACGAATAAAGCATAATATCCTTGGGTTGTAATTTTTTAATTCCTTTCTTTTTCACAATATCGCGTTTGAATGATGCGACGTCATCAATCGGTTTACGCAAAGCAGGTTTATTGTGTTTATCATACACCATATATGGTTTATCAACCTCATAATAATTATTTTGTAAATTGTTTTCATAGGCTAATACTGTATTAAATATCTTAAATATCGATCCCATTTCAAAATTATCACGCAACAATTTGAAACGTCTTGTCCCTGTTCCGACAGATTTAATATTATTTGGATTAAAATCTGGCAATTGAACCATAGCTATCATTTCCCCCGTACTGGAATTCATCAACATACCCATCGCACCTTTGGCTTGGTATTTATTCATTGCTATTTCCAGTTGTTCATGGAAAATGTTTTGCACACGTGAATCAATAGATAAACGCAAAGCATCTTTGTTGTCACGCAAATATTCATCGTATGTATATTCAACACCTTCCAATCCTTGGTCTTTGCCTGCAAACCCAACAACATGAGCAAACACATTTCGTTGCGGATACCGACGCGTTGTAAACAATTCAATTTCGAAACAATTATATTTATTGTTTGCTTCTTTTATTTTTGCAATTTGTTCTTCTGTGGCGTTTTTCTTGATATAAAGTCCCCGACGGCCCGAATTTATTAAATTCAAAGCATCTGATACACTGTATTCCATCGGTGCAATTTCATGAATAAGATTTGCAACACTGTCAACATGTTTATCACGAACCTGTAATGGATAAAGTTTTATATTTCCAGAAATAATACTTTTTGCCAATACAACTCCGTTTCTATCTATAATATCAGCGCGCCGTTCAACTTCGACCCCACGACCATTTGAATGTTTAAAATCGGACTGTTGTAATCCTAACTGGACAGTTCGCGCGATAAACACAAAAAACAAAAATGAAAAAATCCAACCAATCACATATAACCGATTTGCGCTGTCTCGATTTCGGATTGCGCCTTTGTATTCATGCGGTAAAATATCATTTCCAATATTAAAATTCATTATTCTGCCATTGGTATATCATCTATACGGATTGTCTTGCTGAATGACACAGTCTCTGCGTTTGGTAACACACCAACCACAGAATTACGCAAACTATCTGCGGCCAACAATGCTGAAAATCTGGTTTCTGCAACCTCATATTCCTGACGCACAGATTCCATAGCACTGCGCACATTTTTCATGTCATTATTTTGTCTGCGGTATGCAACCTGTAAGAACACGATAAGGCACATCACCCCAACGAACATTATCATCCCCAGGTTAAACATTTTTTCATCATCTCGCATAAACAATCCTTTCCTTTCAATACATTTTATCACAAATTATAAAAAAAACTAATCATAGATTGCACACCATTTAATCGCGCAGCACCAAAATTCAAATTCAAAGCCCTGAATTCGCCCATTAAATCCATTTTTTTGATATCATCGATGCTTTTGCCATCAATCATGGATAAAATTATCGCGACAATTCCACGCACCATCGCCGAATCGGCAACACCATAAAAGCTATCCTTAACCCTGCATATTTGTACAAACGAAGAACAACCTAAAATTTCATGACATTCAGCGCTATCTGGAACATCCCGCAAAGTTTTGCCAAGATCCATAACCATTTCCAATTTTTCAACTGGATCTTGAATCATCAACAAAGCGTTTTTTATTTCTTCATATTTCATTTAGTTACCACCCCTGCTCTGTTAAATCTAACTCTATACGCGCAGCTTCGGACATTCGCGATAAATCCCAAGCGGGGTCCCAAACTAATTTAACATCAACCATTTTACCTTCTGAAACTGTTTCAACATTCGATTTAATTTGGTCTATGATATCTTCCATCATGGGACACATAGGACTGGTGAAAGTCATCTCTATCACGATTTTATCTTGTTCAATATTGATATCATATATCAATCCCAAATCCCAAACATTGACTGGGATTTCTGGGTCATATACTTTTTTTATTTCATCAATAATTTTTTCACGCATTTGTGACATTTACTTCACCACCTGACGAATTGTCTTTATAACATAGTCCGCATCATCTTTCGTATTCCACGGCCCAACGGATATACGAACACTTCCATCTAATTTTAATTTGTTATGAATCCATGTTGCACACATATTTCCGACACGAACACAAATGTTATGCGCCCCCAGCATGGCGCCAACATCCAATACATGCATACCATCAACAACAAAACTTAAAACACTCGCATCACGTTCGGTTAAAATTTTTATATTCGAAACTTTTGATAATTCATCATGCATATAATGAATCAAATCAGTCGCACCACGCCATTGTGACAAAGATTTTATTGCAATTGGCAATCCGATAATTTGAGTCAAAGGTAAAGTCCCTGCTTCAAATTTCGCATTATTTTCATTCAAAACCCAATCACCGTTATCTAAAATTCTGTTTATCATGCCCCCACCAAATTTATCAGGATAATATTTGTTCACATCGCGAATATACAAAACCCCAATACCAGTATCAGCACCAATTTTATGTCCAGAAAACACAACAAAATCAGCATCCCATTTTTTAACATCTATTTCTTCGTGTACGACATATTGTGACGCATCAACAATAGTTATTACATCTGGATTTTTTTCACGGGCAGCACGAATAATACCGCCAACATCTTGTGGAACCCCCAACACATTTGACATAGCTGTTATAATTAAGAAATCAGTCCTTGGAATCGAATCAATTTTTATATTTAAATTTTCATCCAAATCACAAACGAATTCATGTGCTATTTTGCCATTTCGTAATAAATTCTCCCACGGCAAACGAGCGCTATGATGATCCAAATCTGAAGCGGCAAAACTGGCCGATTGTGAATAAGACGGCTGAGACGTCAATATATTTACAACCCGATTCAAAGAATCAGTCGCCCCCGATGTCCAAACTATATTTTCAGGTTTTGCACCAATAAAACCAGCCACAACAGCACGTGCACTCGCAATCATATTATCAACCTGCCCTGCACGTTCACAAATCCCACGACCTGAATTAGCATAGGATTTAGTTAAAAAATCCACCTCGGATTCTATCACAGATTGTGGCTTTAACCAACTGGCAGCGGCATCCATATAAACGATTCTATTCATACAGTTTTCTCTTGCTTTTTATTGTGATTATAATAAACTGAACTGAAATATCAATAACATAAGGAGAAAAAACAATGGCTTTAAAGCACGCTAATGATGCAACATTTGAATCTATGCTGTCTGACGGTTTAACATTGGTTGATTTCTGGGCGGCCTGGTGTGGTCCATGCCAAATGTTTGGCCCAATATTTGAACAGGTTTCCGACGAAGAACCAAACGTAAATTTCGTTAAATTTGAAATAGACGAAACGAATCGCCGCACTCCTGCTAAATTTGGCATCCGCAGCATCCCAAGTGTTTTGGCATTCAAAAACGGCGAATTAAAGGAAGCTCGCACAGGTCTTATGGATCCAGATACATTGACCCAATGGATTCAAGAATTAAAGGAATCATAAAATGAAAAAGAAAGATTATAAAACCATTGAATTAGACGCTAAATACACTCCAAAGAAATCAGAACCATATATGTGTCCTGAACATTTGGCGTATTTTTATCATGTTTTGAATTCCCAACGCGAAGAATTGTTGAATGATCGTGATGATGTTTTAAATGATGTTCGTATGGCTGAAAAAAGTGAAAATGCGGGTGTTGGTGATGAACAGGATCAGGCCTCTGCGGAACAGGAAATCACCATGAACCTTCGTATGTCTGAACGCGCTGATAATTTATTAAAAAAAATAAATTCTGCATTGGAACGTATTGAAAACGGAACATACGGATACAGCGTAATATCTGGTGATGAAATTGGTCTTCAACGCATGTTGGCACGTCCATTGGCCACCATGACAACCGAAGAACAAGAAGAATACGAAAAAAACAGAAAATAAAAATAAAAAATAAAAAACCGCCAACACGGCGGTTTTTATTGTTCTTTATAAAACCCTAACATTGACTCTCTGAAATGTTCATAGCGCCACATAAATATAGCACACAGATGACCACAATTTTTCGAACAACTAGAATTCTTGGTACCAGCCTGCACCCATGTAGATGTAGAAAAAACAGAATATGGAACACTGGTTGCTGTGCACCAGCAATAATCACCATCTCCTTTGGGTGTACCGGGTACAAAAAGATACGACTTATTTGGAATAGTAACCGCTTCGTTTTCAGCACACTTATATGTTCCTTTAATATCTCCATATGAAAAATTCACTTCCCATTCACCAGTTATTAACCCAGCACATTTTTCCATATCTGCATTCGTGGAAACATTGTCAGGATTTTCCTCTGGCACAAAACAATTACCTTCTCCATCAATACCACGATAACCAGATCCACCATCTTTCAAACATTTATCTATATCTTCACATGGTGATTCTCCCTGTGGCTCATTTTTGTTTTCATATGATTTATATGTGTTTTTATCGGTCAATTTTTCCTTTACATCACTATCAGATACATAACTATTCACTTTACTAACTAATTCTTCTTTTGTGTCTTTTGTATCTATTTCTTTATCCTTGCCGTTATTAATTAACATATTCCCAACTACTCCCCCAACTACACCTGCACCGGCGGCGATGCCACCATATTTAACCCGATTGGCTGATGCTTCTTTGTCCGCGTTTATTTTTGATTGGTCGGATTCGCTGTTTAATGCCATCGCTCGATATAATGAACTGTATGCACCACCCGTGATACCAACATTTTCTTGGTCATATAATCCCATTTCAGCTTTGTCTAATATCAATTCACTTTCTATGCCGGGTTTCATTCCCAATGATTCTTTGCGTTCTTTCAAACTGGCGGCCAAGGTTTTATATTCATTTTGCAGACTCATCATTGTCGCATCGTTGCCACCTGGTAATTCAACGGGTTCTGGACCACCCTTGACTGATTGACCGTTACCATACGTACAACGGAAAGTTTCAATATATGCAGCCATATCTGCTTCGGCTTTTTTATCTGCGTTTTGTTCAGCCAACCCCATCGCTAATTCCATACCGCCGATTCCAGTCGCAGCCGTAGTTGCTGCAGTCAATGTCCGATTTGCTAAACTTTGTTCGTTTTCTTTCTTTTTCTTGTAATCTTCTTCTAAATCAGGTATTTTGTTATCAACACATTCGTTTGTATTTTTATCGTATAATTTCTTTTTATCGCTGCATTTACAGTTTGGATATTGACCGGTTGCCCCATCTGGACATTTAACTATGCATTTTTGTGATGCTTCATCATAATACGGTTTATCATCTGGGCATTTGCAGGTATTACTTGAATTGTCATATTTTGTCTTTGGTGGTGTACAATTACAATCCGGATAGTTACCCGTCGCCCCATCTGGACATTTAGTCGGGGTTACACAATTATCACCCTCTGGAACAAGGCCTTCATTACAAACACAGTCCCCTGATTCATCAGGGTGTTTGTTTGGCCCACATCCTGATTCTATTTGAACATCTGACAAAGGCTCTAATTCAATAATGTTTTCTTTACCTTTTTCAAGTGTCGCTTCCTTGGACTTGTAACCATCATGAGATACCTGAACCTCATTTAATTTAAATGAACACTCGGGATTTTTTCCAAACTCACCACTACTATCAGTTATACATCCTTTGGTGCTATCTTTAACCAAATAAACATTTGCTTGAGACACAGCTTCTTTGGTGGTTGCATCAATAACTTTACCATAATAACCGTCTGATGTATTTGGTTTTACATCGTCCCATTGCGCAACACATTCTATTTTTCCAGATATTGTGAAAGTGTCACCAGGGTTGAAAGTTTTATTTCCGCAAAGCCAGTTTTTAAATGTTGCATTTTGTTTTTGACATGTGTTTTCTTTGACAGTTACAGTATTAACATTGGTGTATGTTTCGCTGTCAACTGGCGGTTGACCTGTACCAGCACCACACGTATATGTAACAGGATTTCTGTTAGCACAAAAACATTCATGATTAAATGCTTTGCCTCTTTTGTTATAGGGGTTATCAATAAACACTGGCGATGGTACTTCTGTTTCTGAATTACAATTTTTCTTTTTTTCTCTACAATATTTTTCTGCACGATCTTTTGTCCAACAAACTCCGAACCCTTTGCGAAGCACATAATCACGACTTTCATCACATTCCCGTGTTGTACATGTCAATTTTGTGTGTGCTTTGTCATACCATTCACAAGATGCAGTCAAAGCACCACGCGATTCCTGTGTACAATCACTACCATGTTCTTTACCATCACAATGCCCGTATGCAGCACCACCTCGGTCTGGATTTGTTTCATAAATTATTCCTTTCACCCCTTCAACAGTCCCTGAACGACCATTATCATCTCCGCCAACATTGGCCCCACTGGTATAATTTACGCTTGAACTTGTTTGTGACACAGACGAATTTCCGCCTTTACTGGTCTTGGATTGTTTTGTATTTTTATTGACATCACCAGAACTTTCAGATGCTGTTTGTGTGCGTTCTTGTTTTATCTCCACACAGCCGACTTCTGTTCCATCACTTTTCCACCTATACCCATTACCACAGGCCCTGCAAACAGCTGCATCCGCAGCAAACTGATTATCAAATACATATGCTTCACCCGTTTTTTTGGTGCCATCTTTTATCCAGATAACATCACCATGCCTGCCATCAACTCCAACTTTACTATAACCGCTTTTTGGAGCTGTCCCTTTATTATTACACCAATTAACAATAGCAAATTGCCAGTTCTTAAGGAAACATTGTTTCATTGGTCCCCCAGCACATACCACTAACTTATTACTCATACCATTTTTACTATCTTGATAATCACATTTAAACCCACAAAATTCATCACCAACGGCGTATTTACAACAAACCAATGAACAAACAACAGCCAATAAAAATAATGAAAATATTTTTTTCACTACATCTCTCTTATTCTTATATATTTTATCATAAAACTATGCCTGAACCAAAGTAAAAAAATGTCGGCTGATAAAAAATCAACCGACATAAAAATTCCTAGAAAACCAGGCTATTTTGATTTTTTTGTTGTCTTTTTAGCAGACACACGTTTTTTCGCAGGTTTATCATCTTTGATTTCTTGCTTAAACGCTTTGACACCACCCGCCAGATTTCGCATCATAGCCGGGATTTTTGCACTTCCAAACAAAAGCGCAATCAAAACAACAATTAAAATTATTTCCCAAAAACCCCATCTCATGTTAAATCCTTTTTTTATTTAGTCACATAACAGTCCAAACCATCGGATTTAGCATTTCTGCAAAATCCATTTGCATCCGTCGAAGAATTAAACGCTATACGCAACCGATAAGTTGTCTTACCGTTAACTTCCGCCGCCAAAATCACGAATTGTTTTCCATTGAACAAACTTTGATGTGCATTGCGCATCTTTTGTTCTGCGGCCTGAGCCAATTCACGAGTACTGTACGAACCAAACTGGACATAAATACTGCCATTTGACGCAGTCGTTGCCTTTTTAGTCTGGGCCGGCGCAGTGATTTTCTGTTGTGGTTTTGGTTTAGCTACAGGTTTAGCCACTGGCTTTGGTGCCTGAGCTTTATCTGGATTAAATGTTACCTCTTTTCTGTCTTCAACAACACGCACAGGAGCACTAACATCTGCTGCCGGTTTTGCTTCGACAGGTTTTTCAACCGGAGCTGGTGCAACTTTTGGTTCAGGCAAAGTTTTTTCAACCGGTGCCGGCGCAACATCCACAGGTTTTGGCGGAACATTCAAATCTGCCACAGGCATTGGTGGAACTTCGGCCGTAGCAACTGGAGTATCTAAATCAACACGTATAGTGGTACCAGAATTATCCCCAACGCGTGCAATTATAATCCATGTTGCCAACACGATTATAGCAACCCCCAACCCCATCAAAAGCCATGGACGTTTTGGACGTGGTGATGTAAAAGGTGTAGCCTCTGGCAAAGTGTCAGCTGCATCATTATCATCTAAATCAAGTAAATCTAAATTTTCTTCTTGGTTATTGTTCATAGATATCCCCTATGTTATGTATTCGTATTTATATTATATCACAAAAAAACGTTATAACCAAGAATTCGTTTCAAATTATTTTGGCATATTTCCAAAATTAGGTGGCACTATCAATTTTTTATTAGATTCCACAATTGGTTCGTTTTCACATTTACATGCACAACCCGATACAAAACCAACCAAAGAACAAACGGCTAATAATATTGCAATTTTTTTCATCTTTCCGTTCCTTTTTATAAATGTTTGGGCGCGAAAATTTCGCGCCCTACTTTCATTACATTGGCATTTTGACAGCGTTTTTCATATAATCAACAAATTCAGACAAAGGTTTAACTTCTTGTCCTTCTTTGCCAAGATAACGCAACGTCACCGTTTTATCGTTCATTTCCTTTTCACCAACAACCGCTATGATCGGCGTCTTGGACAAAGATAATTCACGAACTTTATAATTGACTTTTTCATCGCGCAAATCAGCACGAGCATAAACACCCGCTGCACGCAATTCATCAACAACCGATTCCGCATAATCTTTGTATTTTTCAGACACAGGCGCAACGACTACTGGTTCTGGGGATAACCACAATGGTAAATTACCACCCGTGGATTCCAATAACACGCCCAAGAAACGTTCAATAGAACCCAACAACGCACGATGCAACATAATTGGACGATGTTTTTCACCATCTTCGCCGATATAAGACAAATCAAAACGTTCTGGCAAATTCATATCCAACTGCACAGTTCCACACTGCCATACACGGCCCATAGAATCTTTTAAATAATTGTCAATCTTTGGACCATAAAACGCGGCATCGTTTTCTGCAATTTCATATTCAATACCATTTGCATCCAATGCATGTTTCAAAGCACCTTCTGCTTTGTCCCAAACCTCGTCCGAACCAATACGAAATTCAGACAATGGACGCGTTGCTAATTTCATTGATATTTTATCAAAACCAAATTTACTATAAATATCTTTGATAAAGCGCAACACTTTGACAACTTCATCTTCCAGTTGTTCTTCCGTGCAGAATATATGTGCATCGTCCTGAGTAAATTCACGAACACGCATCAAACCAGACAATCCACCAGCGGCTTCATAACGACAAACTTTACCAAATTCAGCCAAATATAATGGCAAATCTTTGTATGATTTGATACCTTGGCCGAACACTAACATTCCACCCGGACAAGACATAGGTTTCACACAGAACACTTTGCCATCTTGTGTCGTACCTGAATAATTATGCGCACCGTATTTAGCCCAATGCCCAGATCTTTCCCACAAACAACGATCCATAATTGATGGTGTCGATATTTCCAGATAACCGGCTTTTTCTTGACGCATACGCAAATATTCAATCAAACGACGATAAATACGATAACCATTATTGTGCCAAAACACAGCACCCGGCGCATATTCAGGTTCAAAATGGAACAAATCCATATCTTTACCCAATTTGCGGTTATCGCGGGCTGCCGCTTCTTCCTGTTGTTTCAAGAATTCAGCCAACTTTTCACCGTCTTCGAAGGCATCAACATAAATACGTTGTAACATTTTGTTTTTAGAATCACCCTTCCAATAAGCACCAGCAACCGTTCTGATTTTGAAACCATCTTTTGGTAATTCTTTAGATGATTCAACGTGTGGTCCACGACACAAATCCGTAAAGTCACGGAATTTATAGATGGATAACACTTCACCATTTGCATCGTATTCGTTCAACCATTCCATTTTATACGGTTGATCTTTGAAAATTTCTTTTGCTTCATCCAGCGAGATTTCGCGTCTTTCAAAACGACCATCACTTTTAATCAAAGATTTCATTTCTTTTTCAATCGCAGCGAAATCTTCTTCGCTGAATCTGTGTTCAGTATCGAAATCATAATAAAAACCGTTTTCAATAGCCGGACCCCCAGCGAACTTAACATCTGGATACAATTTTTGCACCGCAGCAGCCATCACATGTGCTAACGAGTGCCGAATCATTTCTATTGGATATGACATAATAACTACCTTTATATTTTTTATTTAATTGTTTTTTGTTTAAATTGCTTGCTTATTATAATACGCACGAATTATTTGTGCAAATGAAAAACCTATACCCCCAAAGGGGTTGTAGTTGTAGTAGTCAAAATGAACAATTTATAAATCATAAACACTATAATAATACTATGAAAAACAAAAGTCAAAGAAAAATCCCGCCAAATTTGGCGGGATTATAATTTTTTAATCTAAACCACTTATTAAATTCTGAATTCTGTTTGAACTTTCTTCATCATTCAAAGCAACAGCTATGGTAAATGCTGACGCTAAATCATTTTTCGCATCTTCAATTTTACCCAAACTTAAATTCAAAGCGGCAGATTTTTCAAAATAAGACATTGCATCACTGGATTTTGCTTCGCGTTCTTCCTGAGTTTCAGCAGCCTGAATCTGTTCAGAAATCACACGCACAGCTGACGCATAATCAGCAATAGCATTTTCAAATTCACCAACGGCGATATATGCTTCTGCACGTTCTGCATAAACGTCCGCTGAAACACTGCCTTCTGGTCTGGCCAACGAATTGGTATAATCAGCAATCGCACCCTGCCAATTTTTTATCCACAAATTTAATTGACCGCGTTTAGCATACAAATCGCGCAAAGATAAAATATCCGCAGGCTTCAACGACTGCGCAGCCAAAGCATTATTAATATCATTCAATGCTGCATCATAATTTTCAAGACGCGTATTCAACAACGAACGATCATAAAACGCAATGGCATTCATATCATCAACTTCTATTGCTGAATTAAAATCAATCAAAGCATGCTGATAATCACCGATTTGCATATACGCTTCACCACGCAAAGTGTACAAATCAGAACTCGCGTTCATATCAATCGCTGCATTCAAATCAGCAATCGCGTCTTCTATGTCCCCAGCAATCAATTTCTTTTTGGCCATATCCAAATAATCATTACTTTGTAACAATTGTTCTTCGGTAACGACTGTTGGTTGTACCGCTGGATGTAAAAATTCCTGACTACGTCCCAATATATAAAATGTCGCTGCAATAAAGAACAAGATAATAAACCAATAAACATATATAGTCCACGACCAAACGTTTGTTGAATCCTTAGTGGCAACATTATTCACGGCCGTTTTCTGGCTTTTTCTTACTGTTTTTGTGTTTTTCATGGTGAATCTCCCTTCCCCTGTTACTGTTGATTGTAAATATTTTTTAACACCAGGTCAATTGTTTTCTTGTCCACTTCTAAAATTTTTCCAACACCTAAATTTCCCAATTTTATTTCACCGTATGAAATACGATGCAAAGCGACCACCGGTGAACCAATATGACGCAAAACAATTCTGATTTCGTTCTTTTTACCCTCGGTCACAGTAACACTTAAATTGTTATCATCAATGACCTTTATTTTCATAGGACGATATTTTATACCGTCGACGGTCACACCACGACGCGCAACATCCAAACCGCGTTCAGTAAACCCCTTTACTGTTGCAATATATGTTCGTGGAATATGATTTTGTGGCAAAGATAATTTTCGTGCTACTTCCCCATTATTAGTCAATAACAATAAACCCGTAGTTTTGAAATCAAGACGTCCAACATATTTTAAATTTTTATATTTTTTATCCAATACATCATATATAGTTTTTCTGTTTTCTGGGTCACGCAGTGTTGTCATTGTGTTTATTGGTTTATTAAACATAAATATTTTTATTTCATCTTCTTTCTTTATCTTTTTGCCATTCACACATACTTCATCTTTTTCATCAACAAAGAACACTGGTGTATCAACAACAATACCATTAACCGAAACAACCCCAGATTTAATCAATTCTTCGGCCATGCGTCGCGAAGCGATTCCACAATCTGATATAAATTTAGCTAATCTTTCCTTCATTTATTCAAAACCTTTGTAATTGCAACAACTGCTGCTGTTTCAGCACGCAAAACTGTTTTTCCCAACGATAAACCACATGCACCCGCTTTATCAAATTTTTCAAATTCAACATCTGAAAAACCTCCCTCTGGCCCAATCAATATTTTTGAATATTTTTTCCTGTTATCAGCTATATCCTTACCATGGGCGGCGCGTTCATCAGCAACAATCATTTCAGACAAATCTAAATCTTCAAATTTAATTGGCGATAATAATTGCGGGACACTGTTACGATTCGATTGTTCTGATGCTTCTATTATAATTTTTTCCATACGTCCCCAATTGATATGATTTGCCACAGTCCTTTGGGTTATCACAGGCTGAAACGCACCAACACCCATCTGGGTTGCCATATTTAACAATTCATCTGTCTTTTTTATCGGAGCAAAATAAAGTGTTAAATCATTACTGGGGTCAATATGATCCGTCTTATCACCTATGATAATATATTTATTGTCATCCGACAATTTTGCGGAATATTCAGCCCCACTATTAAACACCAGACAATTATTTCGACGCATTACCCGACGCAAATAATGAACAACTTCTTTATCCACAGGAAACGATTTTCCAGATTCTAAACTTTGGTTCAAAAAAATTCTTGGTATATTTTGCATTTTTTTACTCTTTATGTATGACAACTTTTCTGATATAATATCAGTCATGGCAATGAAGTTCAACATTTTCTCTAGTTCTGATTCTGGCAAAGGCTTAAAAATCTTTGAATCCAGTTCATATAAAGAACACGAACAAATCCCAATGGCGCGAAAATTCTGGGAATTGCGCTGGGATGTTGTTATATGGTTGACATGTGCTTTGGCATTTGGACTTTCATTCATAGTTGAACATATATGGCGTTACGGTTGGGGACCGGCTACAAAGGTTTGGACGGGCCTTTATATGCACAATATGTTCAAAACTTTCGGCCTGTCTATTATTTCAGAGGTTCCATACTGGGTTGAACGAACATTTATGCATCCTGATTATGCCTGCATAGTTCCACTGTTGCCGATTATTGCATACTATTTCTTATCTGACGATACATTTAAAACTGAATTTAACCCATATAGTAAAGACAGATACGAAGAAAAATCTTCGCGTAAAGCAACTGCCGAAGATATCAAAAAAATGGGAACAGATTTTAAGAACAAAGAAGGCCTATTCCATGGGTTCATGATGGTATTGGGGTATTTTAAATACAAAGGGAAATCTACGCCATTGATGTTCGATGAATCTTTATCTGCTTTGTGTGTGGCGCCTCCGGGAACCGGTAAAACAAAAGGGGTAGTAGAACCTACGATTCTTGATTGCGATACTGTTTCAATGATTATTAACGACCCAAAACCGGAATTAAAGCAGACGACATCCGGATATCGTTCAACTGTTGGACCTGTATTCATAATGAACTGGGCGGGTCAGGACGAACCAGATCGTGGTATATATTATCCATCTTGGAATCCATTATCGCCCGACCATGTTCCATATAACCCTGAACAACGCGATTTATATGTTGATTCAATTTGTAAAGTTTTGGTCCAAGATACAGTTCAAGATCCACACTGGGCCAACACAGGACGCGCGGGGTTGGCCGGTCTGATTCATTTCATCGTATCCAAAGTTGAACGCGCCAAAGCAGACGATTATTTTTATGCACGTATAAACAGTGGAACATTTGACGCTGATGACGCGACTGTTTTGGGCGATTATTATTTATCAATGATGAATGATCCAAACGCGTATGCGGCATATTCCCTATTACAGCGCGGTGAATTAAACGCATCAAATTATGTTCATGTTGGCACCTGGGCAAATATTCAGGATGCATGGCGTGGCAAAGAGGCATCGCTTTCCATGATTCTTGATTGGATTACATCAAGTCAGGTTGCAATCGCTGAACAAATGGCCGAACGTCGTCGTCAGGGTGACCAAATGGTGATGATGGCTGACCCAATGAAAGATTTGCTACTTAACGCGGTTGACGAAGCGCGTCGTTTTTCATACGCACACCGCAGTGTTTCTGAATTGACACAACTTGCCAACACACCGGACAAAGAACGTGGTTCTATATTATCAACAATGATGGAAGGGCTGGCTATATTCCGTAATGCAGCCGTTCGTAATCGTACCAGCCACTCTGATTTTCATTTCTCTGATTTGCGCGGTTTAAAGGATCCACGTGACGGAAAAATCAAACCGGTTAGTGTTTATCTGTCTGTTAATTTAGTTGATGCCCAGGCGGTGAATCCAATCACAGCTATATTTATTGAATTGATGTCCAGTTATTTATTGGCACACACACCCGACAGTATAGTTGACGGTCAACGCGTTGGTCCATATCCTGTTTTATTTGTCTTAGACGAAATGCCAAAGATGCAAAAACTGGATGCAGTTATCCAGGGACCTGATCTTGGACGTGGTTGCAAAGTATCTTACCTGATTATTGGTCAAGACATTCACCAGATTCAGGAAAAATACGGTGCAGATGCAGCATCAACAATTATATCAACAACGGCGGCAAAAATCGTATTGCGTCAAAACGACCCAGAAACAGCCGAAAGATTTGCAAAAATGATAGGTTTCAAAAAAACAAAGAAACTGGAAATCAAAGACGGCAAAGAAGTCGAATCTCAAAAAGACAATGAATTATTGTATTCTGAAATGGATATTATGAAATTACCCATTGGGAAACAGCTTGTTATTTATCAGGGTTGGTACCACCGTCCAATCGAAGCGGACCAGGAAAGATGGTTCCTTAACAAAACACCAATTCAAAAGAAATTATATCAAAAGGCCATGATGGGTGAATCTACGCCATTACCAGAATTCTTGATTCCATCGCATCATGCGATTATGGGCTACGATGGTGTTCCAAAAATGTATAACCCACAAACCAAAGAAATCAAAATATTGGAACCTTTGAAATAAAATTTGTTATGCGAAAAACAATCTGGATTTGTCTGTTATTTCTAAGTGCTTGTGCAGCAACAATGCAATCACATTTGGACAGTATTCAAAATGATTTTGCCAACGGCAATTTTGCCAAGGCCACACAAGATTCAGATTTCAAAAATAAAAACAACCTTGATTTATTGATTGATGCAACCGCCCTTTTCCACGAAAACAAATTCAGCGAATCGGACGCTGCATTCGAAGAATTCAACAAACGAAACATCAATGAAACATCATCATCTGTTTCCCGTGAAGCCGCTGGATTACTTTTTGGTAACAGCGTAAATTCATATAAACCATATATGATGGATTCGCTTTTTGTGTCGTATTATCAGATTTGGAATTTACTGGCGTTAAACGATTGGTCAAACGCACGCGTAGTTATAAATCAATCATATAATCGCCAACAAAAGATGTCGTTAGAATATAAAAAATTAATAGAAGAAAACAAAAACAAACTTTCAAACATTCCTCAAATTGAAGACAAAGTGAATAAAAATAAATCTGATTGGGCCGCATTTTCAGATATTATGAACCCAGCATTAATGTATCTATCTGGAATTTATTTTTTGAACGATGGCGATTTTGCTACGGCTGAAACATATCTTAAACGCGCAAATGGTATGATGCCAAACAACACATTTATTCAGCAAGATTTAGAACTTGCACAAAAACACACCAAACCAAAAAATACAACTTGGATTTTTTATGAATCTGGATTTGCACCCCGCCTGCGTCAGGAAGATTTCAGTCTATTTTTACCAAAACTGGGGATGATATATTTCACTGTGTCCGAACCATATTTTAACAACGCGCCAACACAACCCAAAAATTCACAAATTCTGGCAGACGTTGATAAAATGTTTTTAACCGAATTTAATGAATACAGAGTAAACGAAATCCTGCGAACATATACATCAACAGTCGCAAAAACAGCGGTCCAGGCAACAATGTATAATTCGCACAGCGATTCGGCACCATTGCTTGGGATACTATCAACAATTTACACAGTTTCATCATCCAACGCAGATGTACGCACTTGGGCAACTCTGCCGAAATACATATACGTTCAAAGAATTGATAACGATAAAAGCGACTTGAATGAATTAAATATAGGTGATAGCATTAAAACAAAACCGAAAGGAAACAATGTAATATATGTTCGTCAGCACGATAAAATAACGGACACGAAAATTATAAAATTAAAATAACAAAGGAGTAAAAACACATGAAAAAATTAATACCTTGTGCAATATGTTTAGCATTGTGCGCATGCGCTGAAACCCGCGTAGTGGATTTGGATGATTCACGCGACGTAGCCAACATGCAAAATGTTATGGAATTGGAATACCGTGATTGGACCAAGACTGCTGAAACAATGACCAAGTCTATGATTGACAGCGGTGTATTGAACAAAACACAAAAACCAATCATCGCAATCGCAGATATAAAAAATGACACAGCCCAACGTTTTGATACTGATATTTTGACCAAAAAAATCCGCACAACTTTGTTAAAATCTGGCAAAGCACAAATTGCAACTAATTACAGCGGCGAAGATACAACATCAAACAACGTTCGTGCGAATTTGCGCAGCAATTCCGAATACGACCAATCAACGATTGCTCAAAAGGGAACTTTGATTGCACCAAACATGTCGTTGTCTGGAAAAATGTTACAAAGAAATTTAAAATTGGATTCAGGTTGGTTTTCATCGGTTGACACCCGTGTAGAATATTATTTACAAATGACATTGACCGATTTGAAAACAGGTTTATCAGTTTGGGAAGATGAACAACCAATTATCAAAGAAGGTGATCACGCCCCAACTTGGTAATCTAAAACATCAAATAAAAAACCGCCTATACGGCGGTTTTTCTTTATTTTATCAAACTTCCATTTTTGTAATTTATAGACTGTTTTCCAACGACTATGATATTTTTTTGATAAACCGGTTTGACTTGTTTTTCGATTTCTGTTTTCCAATACACTTTGCCGGTTTTGATATTTACCGCATATAAATAATTATCGGTCCCAACAACAAACGCATAATCATCAACAACTATAAAATCCACGGGCACAGATATATTCAGACACCAAGATCTGTCGCCAGTGTATTTATTCAATTTACAAAATGCATCGCCCAAACCACCCGCATAAACAAAGTTTTTATCAACACCCACATGTGCAACTATGTCCACCACAGATGCCCCACCCGTCAGATTCGAAGAACGAAATACATCTGCAACCCATACAACATCTTTGGTAGTCGGATTTAATTTAATAACTTCGCCAGTTGATAAACCTGTGTATAAAAAACCGCCTTCGCAAATCGGTGATTGTTCACTTTTCACAGCATTTCCATCTGAAAAACCAGAAAACAATTTTTTATCACCCTTCCATATCGTATTTGATGCATCCTGACGATACGGACAAACCCCATCACCAGACATGTGTTTTACGTTTTCAGATAATATAGGTAATTCTTGGTCCAGTACTTTTACTTCATTAGAATCAAATATGTCATGTCGTGTGCCAGGCAAAATCGGGTCATGTTTGGCACAACCAACCACACCTAAAACACACAACATAAACAAAAAGTTTCTTTTTAACATAAATCGCCCTATTTCAACATCTGTGCAGTAGTAAGAATTTTTGACGGTGTTTCTGAATCACCAATAATAACATCTAAAATTTTATCTGCGTTTTCTTTGTCACCAACCGACAAATATTTCTGGGCAACCATCAAACGCGCTGAATAATAAAATGGAGATTTTTTCGTATCCAAATCTGCCAGATATTTTTCAAATTCTTCCACACTCATTTTGTCACCTTTGATAGAAGCCAAATGTAATTTTGCCAAATCTTTGAAATCACGAGTATGACCGTTTTTAGCTAAATCTTCCAATTTTTTAACATCTTTATCTACTAAATAAGATTGAAACATTGCTAAATCAGCCGTTGCCCCGCTGGAATTTCTTGCCAGATTAGCCAGCGCGCCTGCATCTTTTTCCGACAAAGCGGTTTCATATATTGTCGCGGTTGCCATTTTCGCAGCATAACGTCTTTGTGAAATAAATTGAATCCCAGCCATAATAACCATAACACCAATAACTGCCCCAACAATATATTTCCAGTATTTTTTCACAAATTGTTGTGTTTTTTCATTATTTACATCTTCCCAAACTTCACGATAAAGAGCATCTTCTGCGTATTCTTCACGAGTTTTCTTCACAGGTTGTTTAAGATTTTTATTTCTTTGCAAGATTGTTGTCATAATAAATTCTCCTGTCTTGATAATTTCTATTTTATTGCTATACTATAAAAGTTATGAAAAAGCAAATCAAGACAACTTTACCAACAAAATCGTATTCGGTCCCAACCACCATTTTGGGGGCTAATGATGATGTCAGTTTGACCAAATACATCAACGAAATCCAAAAATTCCCTATTTTGACCGCCGAACAGGAATATGAATTTGCGACAAAATGGGCGCGGGACCACGATAATATCGCCGCAGAAAAGCTGGTGGCATCACATTTACGATTGGTTGTATCTGTTGCCTATGATTTCAGAAATTATGGCTTGCCCGTATCCGATTTAATTGCCAGTGGTAATATGGGATTGATGCAGGCACTACAAAAATTCGACCCAGAACGCGGATTTCGGTTTTCAACATACGCTATGTTTTGGATCAAGGCGGAAATTTACGAAACAATTTTGAACAATTGGTCGATTGTCAAATTGGGCTCATCCGCGAATCAAAAACGTGTTTTCTTTAATCTGACCCGTGCAAAACGTGCTTTGGGTATAATGGATAACAATTTGTCTGACGACCAAACAAAACAAATCGCAGAATATCTGTCTGTGCCCGAAAGTGACGTTGAACATATCGCAACACGTATGTCTGCACGTGATGTTTCTTTGAATGCACCTATGAATACCGATTCGGATTCCAAGGATATTTTATCTAATATGGCTGATTCACGCATAAATATCGAAGATAACATTGAACAGTTGGAATTCAAACGGCGCGGTTATGAATTGTTAAAGAAACATCTGGCTGCATTACCCGAACGCGACCGTGAAATTTTGCGTGCACGTCGACTTTCTGATCCGGCTGCGACATTGGAGACTTTGTCACAAAAATATGGAATTTCACGCGAACGTGTTCGTCAAATTGAAGAACGTGCATATAATAAATTACGCGAAGCTATGTTAAACGATTCAAAACCAAAACTGATTCAGGATAAAAAATGAATATAAAAAAAATTTCCTTTTTAATCTTTTTATTTTGTGGCTTTTCAAACGCGAACGCTTTGGAATATTCAACAGATAATTGGAAATTCAAACTGGATGCCGATGGCATGGTTGGATTTTTAGAAACCAAGGACGACAAACCATTATTTATTGATGATTGGGACGTCAAAGCTCAGGCTTTTTACAAATTTAATTCAACACAACGTGTGGGGGCTGTTTATTCAATTGATGCCGATTGTGTCGAAGATGATGAATACATACACGACGCTTTTGTTTTATTCGAAGATCGTGACATAGGCCGCACAGAATTCGGACTTACACATTCAATTGCACACAAAATGGGATTGGGGCTGCCTGATGTTGGATATTTGCGAATAAACAGCAAATCAATATTACATGAAAAACTTGATTTGAATCGGGTTTTAATTTCCGAAACCACCGCAACCACAGGACACGAAACATTACGATTAAACTTGGCGACTGCTGCCACTGAATACGGCCAATATGGATTATCTGTTGCTGGTTTTGGCGATGAATATGATTACGCGGTTGATTTCGCAGTAAAATTCAAACAACCACATGGAAAAACAAAAACGGCATATTCTTTTGCGATTTCATATATGGATTCACCGGATGATTACACAGAAAATTCGTATTCACCACCTGTCACAGCTGATTGGCGCGCCCAGATGGCATTGGGATTTAATCTGCAATACAACAGCTTTATATGGGGCACATCACTTCGTATGATATACGATTATAAGCCGCTTTATAAAACCGCAGATGGTTTAGTTGCAGGCTCTGGGGTCAGTTATGATTTCTTGCAATCCAGTGTATCTGTAACATACCTTTTTTCAGATACAGACCTTTGGCACCATACCAATCGTGATGGAATAAAAATCGAACATGGGGATTATGTCCACACTGTTTTGGGATCGTTCCGCTATAAATACAGCGAAGAGACCAGTTTATTTATGTCTGGCGGCCTGGCCGATACCACACCATTTTTCGCGGTTGGGATAAAATCAGGATTCTAAATAAAAACCGCCACAACGGCGGTTTTTATTTAAAAGAAACAAGACAACGTTGCTGGAATATTTTTGACCATAAACCACAAAGTTCTGTAATCTGATAAATATATACCCGCCAACAACACAGCCCCAACCATCAAAACAAACATCACACTAATTTTCTTGCCATGCAAACAATAAACAGCGATATTATACAACAAAAACAACATATATAAATCAGTCAGCATACTTATGGCCCAAATTGATCGACAATCAAAAGCCAGCGCATTCAAAATCAAAGCCATTGGGTATACGAAAAATATAGACGCTATGCCCTTTACCGCTATTTCCCAATCGCGATCCCCCATAGTTATTTCAGACACCAACATCATCAACCCTGCACAAACGAACAACACGACAACCGCCAACACAGGAAAAACAACTGCTGTTTTGAACAAAGAAAACACAGTAAATGGGTTACCACGATATAAATGTAATATTAAAACGACAATTCCCCCAATCAACCCCCAAAAAAACGCGCGCAACATAGCATCTTCCATTTTGCCATCCGCAACAATTTTGGTAAAGAAATATTTAGGTCTGAAAAATATATCACCCAACCGCAACAACCAATTTCTTTTCTTTGCTTTCATTTTTTGCGCCCCTTTGGTTTGATTATTTATATTTTTGCTTTATAATTATAAAAAATCAATGGAAAAAAACATGAAAAACTTAGTCATAGTTGGTCGGCCGAACACAGGCAAATCGACACTTTTTAATGGATTAACTAATTCAAGGGACGCTTTGGTTCACGATCGCCCTGGGGTTACACGTGATACGATTTCGGGGAATATGCCAAATCGTGCATGGACAGTATTTGATACAGCCGGCCTTGAAAACAGTAAAACCGGCATAGCGCACGATTCGACCAATATGGCTGTGCGCGCAATTGAAAACGCAGACGCAATTTTGTTTGTCGTTGATGGGCGCGTTGGATTAAATTCAATGGATTTAGAATGGGCCCGCCTGGTTCATAAAAAAACCAAGGCGCCTGCCCTGCTTTTAATAAACAAAACGGAATCGACAAAGCGTCTTTCCGATATAAATGATTTTTATAAATTAGGATTTGGGGAACCTGTGTTGATATCTGCTGAACACAAACGTGGTTTTGATGAAATCTATGAATTTATTGATAAAATTGCACCAACAACAGATATTGAAACTACATCCGACAAACAAATAAAAATCGCAGTTTTGGGACAACCAAATGTTGGAAAATCAACTTTTGTAAATCGCGTTCTTGGGGAAAACCGTCAAATAGTCAAGGACGAACCGGGAATCACACGCGACACAGTAAAAATTCCAACCCATTTTTATGGTCGTGATATCGTCATAATGGACACAGCGGGTCTTCGACGCAAAGCTGGCGTGACGGATGATGTTGAAACACTTTCTGCGTTAAAATCATTGGACGCGATTGAAAAATCTGACATAGTTATTTTGATTGTTGATGCAACCAAAAACATTGAAAATCAGGCATTATCCATCGCTGCGCGCGTTTATGATGCCGGCAAAATATTATGTGTGGCATTAAACAAATGGGATTTGGTTGATCCGGTTGAACGCGATGAAAAATTGTTAAAATTAAAACACCAATTTGCCAATTCTTTCCATCAAATTATAAAACCTTTAATTTTAGCAATATCGGCACAAACCGGCACAGGCGTTCAAAATTTATTCAAACGCGTTTATGAACAATGGGATATATCGGATGCCACAACCCCGACCAGTTTGATAAACCGTATAATTGAAAAATTAGTGGCCGACCGTCAACCACCAATGTCACGCCTTAAACGACCAATGAAATTAAAGTTCGCACGACAAACCGGACGCCGACCAATGAAAATATCTATAAATGTTGGTGGTGCGTCTGATATTCCTGAATCATATACTCGTTATTTACGGCGCGGAATTGCGAACGCATTAAAATGGGAACATTTGCCAATCATAATTGAATACAGCAAATCTGAAAACCCATTCGATAAAGAATAAAAATACCCCTTCCCCGGCTGCGGACGTACTTCCCCCATGGGGAAGAATTTTATTGTCGGCTTTCATCATATTTCGCAATTTTAACACAAGCGGAAAATTAAAAGGACGCCGTTTTAAAACGGCGTCCATTATAGTTTATTCTTTTTATTTTTTTATCTTACCGTGACATCAACACGACGATGGGCGCTGTATGGTTTGCCCTTTTCTTCCCCGTGCCACGCAATATCAATACGCTTCGAAGAAACACCGTGTCTAATCAAATAATCACGAACAGATTCAACACGTTTACGGGATAAATCCATATTGAATTTGGCGCTACCCACTTCATCACTGTATCCATCCAATTCAACCTTTTTCAATCTGTGGTTTCTAAGGTATGTCAATCCTTCGTCCACTGTCTTTTTCGATTCGGATATCATTTCGGTTTTACCGAATTTGAAGTAAATTGGCATTTCAGCTTGGTCTTTGTAATAAGAACACGGTTTTGGTCCATGCGCACAACCAAACAACGCAAGTGAACAACCAAATAACGCTATGTATTGTTTCATAACCCATCCTTTTGTTTATCAACGTTCATTTGCGCATCCGAATCAACCATAAATAAATCCGCAAAAAAACAAACTTTCCCTCGTCACCATTAACGATTTTTTACAACATATATGTTAGTGTCTTTGTGTATAAAGTCAAGAAAAAAACCCTTTGGACAAACGCACTTCACACTTAAAAAAATCAATAAACAAAATCGATAATTGATCCGAACAACACCGCGAAAAAGAAACACACACTGCCCCCAATCACAAACAAATGCCAAAGAGCGTGTGCAAATTTCATTTTACGCCACAAATAAAATATCACACCAACTGAATATGACAATCCACCCGCCAACACAAACCACATTCCGCGCGCAGAAATAGTGTTTATCATCGCTGGTAAAATCCAAAGCAACGCCCATCCCATAATTAAATAAAGTGCAACAACCCATTTTGGTTGTTTATGCGGACTGACTATTTTCATAATCGCACCAAAAATCACTATGGACCACAAAATTCCAAACATAGTCCACCCCAACGCAGGATATCCGCCATGGACTAAATTCACCAACAAAAATGGGGTATATGTTCCAGCTATCAAAGCATATATTGATATAGCATCCCATACTTCAAAAAAACATTCACTTTTGTCACCAATCGACACATGGCACATAGTCGAACCAAAATACAAAGTGAACATTGTTGCACCAAATATAGAACATGCAACAACCGCCCATGGATTATGATGAACAACGGCGAACGCAACTAACAAACATAGTGCTGCGATGGCCAAACCGATACCAATGCCATGCGTTAATATATTCAAAACTTCCTCTGATTTAGTGGCCCGTCTTTCCCAACGGAATAAACCTGTGGCCTGCAAGACGCGCAAAAGACGCGAAGCATGTTTATCACGTTTAACAGCCCGCAGTTTTTCTTTAACTACTTTTTTGCTTTTTACCATTTTTTCCTTCCCTTCTAAATTAAAATTATAAAATCATATTTATTCTGTCACGAACGCGTTTATCGCCCAACACAGACATTAACGAATACAAATCAGGTGTATTCGTCCGCCCTGTCATAGCAACACGCAAATTCATAGCACAATCACCAGGTTTCACACCCAATTTACCAGCAATTTCGACAATTTTATTCCACCAAGTATCTTTGTCGTCTGCCCCGTTATATGTAGCTAAAAATTCACGCAAAACGTCCCTGTTGTATTCGTATTCTTTGTTCGCCACGAACAAGAAATCCCAGAAATATGAAACTTCAATCAAAGTCTGTTGCCAAGTAATGAAATCTTTGCGGATACGTTTTGGATTATCACGTTCTATTGACAAAGTTCTTGTTAAATATTCAATATCTGCGATTTGTTTTTTATGTGTTTCATTTCCGTATTCATTTGCCCAATCAACAACATTTTTCACCAATTCAGGAACAGACAAAGTCGCAATATATTCTTTGGCCCACCATTCCAATTTCTTCATATCAAACAATGATCCAGACGCAGGTATTTTCTTTGGCTTTAATTCATAATCCCAGAAAGATTTAACCTGACCTTTTAATTTAGCCTCTTCATACCCCGGCGCCAAAATGTTCCCCAAATATTCAATGACCGCACCAGTTGGCCAGCCCTGTTCCATGAAAAACGCAACATTGTTTTCTGGGTCTTTACGTTTAGACATTTTGCGTTGTTTGCCAGTTTCTTCATCGATTTTATCCAATGTCGCAGTATGGATATAATTTGGCAACTGCCATCCCATCATACGAAACATTTGAATATGCAGTGCAACGGTGCCAAAATATTCTTCACCACGCACAACATGTGTAACACGCATAAAATGATCATCACACAAATGCGCAAAATGGTAAGTTGGCAACCGATCAGTAGATTTAATCAAAACTATATCTTCATTATTTTCAGGAACCGATATAGAACCACGCACAAAATCTTTGAAATAAATTCTGTTTGCTGGATTACCCATCGAATACAAACGAATCGTAGGTATTTCACCATTATCAAGATGTTTTATGATTTCTTCTTCGCTTATATCTCTGTCACGCGCAAATTCACCATAAATCCCAGTTGCAAAACCAGCTGCACTTTGTTTTTCACGAATTGCGTCCATTTCTTCCTGGGTTAAAAAGCAAGGATATGCCAAACCCCGTTCCAATAAATACGCCGCCACAGAATGATAAATATCTTTGCGCTGCGATTGATAATACGGTCCATAATCGGAAAGATTATTGTCGTTTTTTATTCCAAATTTAGCCAAAGAATTTATAACAATATCAACTGCTTCTTTGATTTCGCGTTTAGTATCTGTATCTTCTATACGTAATAAAAATATCCCACCCGATTGATTCGCCAATTTATAATCAATCAATGCACTGTATAAATTTCCCAAATGCATATATCCAGTCGGACTGGGCGCAAAACGTGTCACCAAAGCACCGTCCTTCAATTGACGCGGTGGATATTTACTTTCCAGTTCATCCAAAGTATATTTTGGTGCCCCGCCCAAGACAAGTGCTATTAAATCTTTTGATAATCCATTACGCATTTTTATTTCATCCTTGTTTTTACAATAAACAGATTTTATACTAATTATATGGAAAAACAAGAATTAAAACATTTTAGAAACACTGAATTGCGAACTTTTGGTCGTCGGCATGGGAAAAAGCTGTCTGCACGTAAAATATGGCTTACGGAAAATTTATTACCAAACATTGCACCAAAATCCGCAGATTTTCAGGAAAAATCTGTCATTTTAGAAATCGGTTTTGGAAATGGCGAACATTTATGCGAATTGGCTAAAAATAACCCAGATTCAATAGTTATTGGCGCAGAACCATTTATGAACGGCGTTGCCGCTTTACTTTCTGCCATCACAAACGAATCGGATAATGTTATGTTTGATGAATATAAAAACATTCGTATTCAACCCGACGATGTCCGATTGCTGTTAAAAAATGATAATTTCAAAAATGTAAAATTTTCCCAAATTTGGATCCTTCACCCGGACCCATGGCCAAAGGCAAAACATGAAAAAAGACGTCTTTTGAATCACGATTTTCTGAATTTATTGTCGCAATTTTTAGCCGATAATGGTCAAATTATTATCGGTACAGACCATTGGGAATATTACGACTGGATTGTTGAACAATTAAAACAAACAACATTAAAAATAAAATCGACATCCTTGTCCACTATTAAAACCAGATATCAAATAAAAAACAAAGCCGGCACGACCGAACCTAAATATTTAATATTATCTATGTAATCAATATTCTACGAAAAAATGTAATCTGTCAGACAATTCGGGGCGCAAAGATTCGACCAAACGCATAGCCTGATCAATGCGTTCATAGTTATTTTTTAACATAAAATGTAAATCACCTTCAAAATTCCAATTTTGTAACATACTGTAAATACGCCCTATGAAATCGGAACGATTTCCCATATCTTCATCAAAAGAAATTCCAAAAGCATTTGCTTTGATATCGTGCAATTTTTGAAAAACCGTTTCCCAATCATCTATATTTATACCTTCAATATCCATCACCAGGCACAAATCATGTTCAAAAAACAAATCATCACGAATAACAGAAACTAAATCAACAAAATGTTCAAAATCACGCATTTTAACG
>Ga0310786_10001674_pt1 | contig 35549 bp, 49 predicted proteins | sample AusTroGonzalo_MG_FD_203881 | JGI IMG/M metagenome (GOLD analysis project Ga0310786, IMG submission 203881) | Bovine rumen microbial communities from tropical cattle in Woodstock, Queensland, Australia - Gonzalo_03 (v2) (version 2) | ecosystem: Host-associated > Mammals > Digestive system >... | reverse complement strand
AGAGAGGGGGTGGTAAAAATGGCTTGCAAAGGGGGAAAGAAAAAATGAAATATTTAGACATAGATAGAATATGGTCTTATTTAATAATGGCTCTGGCGAGCTTTTTTGAGCCCGTCGGAGTCGTTTTGCTTTGGATGCTGATATTTGTATTGGCAGATATGATTTCGGGAATGTATGCATCATTAAAAGAAGGTAAACACTTAGAATCTCACAAAATGCAAAAGACCATTATCAAAGTAATAATGTACTCGACAAGCGTTATTCTCTTGCACGGCTTAGATGCTGAAATAATAACATTTATGGAATGTGGATTAGCAAAGTTCGGAGCAACTATTATTTGTGGTATTGAGCTTTATTCAGTATTAGAGAATTTTTATCGTGCCACTGGTAATAAGGTTTTTAAAATTTTAACAACATTTACACTAAAAAAGATAAAAGACAACACCGGAATAGATATTGAAAAATGAGGGATTTGTATGGTAAGCAAAGATATTATAATCCAAAGACTATGTTTTAACGAGGGGTTTAGACAATCCCCTTATAGATGCACAGCAGGGAAATTAACAATCGGTGTTGGTCATAATTTAGATGATTGTCCATTAACTAAAGAAGAATTAGAATTTATCGGTCACAACTGCCGAGAAAAGCCGATAACAAAAGAACAGGTTTTTTATTTACTTAGACACGATATAGACAAGGCTATTGAAACATTAAACAGAAAGATCCCTTGGTGGAAGAATCTTAACGATGATAGACAGTATGTTTTAATTGATTTAGTATTTAATTTAGGGATTAACTCACTTTTACAATTTAAGAAGTTTTTGAAATATTTATCCACAGGCTTTTATAAACAAGCCGGATTTGAGTTAATGGATTCTAAATATGCCAGACAAGTCCCTGCACGAGCTGAACGTAACAGACACGCAATAGAAACAGGAGTTTATAAATGTTAAGCACTATTTTCTGGGGAATTTGGAGAAGGTTATACGGAGAGGGAAAGTTTAAAAAAGTCCTATCTCGGACAATCCAAAGTATAATCGCTATCCTAGTTTTAACCTTCCAATTATGTGAATGGAATTGGCAATCTATTTTAATCGCTTTAGGTATTAGTATTTGGGTAGTTATTCAATACTGGAGCAGAGCAATAGGAGAGATTATAGATGCCGGACTTAATCACAATCAGACTAAAGAATCTTATAATAGATGGTTTAGAATACCATTAGACTGGGTTTATGACTTACTAGGAAAAGAAAAATATGTAGGCTTTTATGATTTTTGGTACTCGTTAATCAGATATGCAATAGGAGCTATCCCACTTTTATATTATTCATGGTTGGCTTTACTGTTAATGCCGTTTCAGTATTTTATCTACCTATTCTGTCATAAGTTATTTTTCAGATTCCCTGATTTATACTTAAATAAAATAATGGAGAAACTAACCTTAAACGATCCTAAAAACTTAGCAGAAGTAATTCATGGTGCTTTATTTGGTTTAGTGGTGGGGTGGATATGAAATACTTAACTATAATACTAGCTACAATAGCAGTTTTTTTCGCTATCATGGCTCATATCTTAAATTCTAAACTTACCACAGCGGAAAAGAATTTAAGTTTAGTAAAAGCAGAAAAAACAGCCTTAGAGACGGAGGTAAAAAATTACAATGAAAAGAGTTTACAAGCCAGTAAGCAAATTGGAGAGCTCAAAAAGCTCATACAAGAGCATAAAGACGATGATTCAGATAGCCGTAGGTGTTATGATGTTACTTTGCCTGATTATGTGCTCAAGTTGCTCATCGACAATGAAGAGTAGTGAAATAAAAGAAAATTGTTTATATACTGTCATTACATGGGGGGATGTTTTAAATTGTGCCATAAAACTTGACAAGATACATAATAAATAATATAAAATTATTGTGGCTAGGGTAGCTCCCGAAAGCATAGCAACTCACTATGTTGCCACTTTTAAACGAGTATTTTAATGGAGATTAAAATGGAGGAAATAAATGGACGCTAACGAAGTAGAATTAAAAGACGAAGAACGCCAAAAGACAGAAATTTGGACACGTGTCATGGGTTATCATCGTCCGGTAAGTGAATTTAACAAAGGCAAGAAGGAAGAGTTTGCAGAACGTAAATGCTTTTGTGAAGAAAAGGCTATTTCCAAAATGGAAACAGTTGATAAATAAAAAGAGGAAGTCTAATGCTTCCTCTTGGGGTTTGTAGCGTATAATACTTTTTTTCGAAAGGACGCTATTTATATTAAACGTTTTATTAGAAATGTCAAGAGAAAAATAATGGAACAAAGAATAAACTTCCCAGACTATACTGCAGAGAATCAAGAAAGAGATGCTCAGAAGTACCTAGAGAAACAAAAAAAAGACGTTTACGTTGTTAAGACTAAGGGCATATATGGGGTTTATTTTCCTACTACAAAAATCCCTCTAAGCTCACATAGCGAACATGGAGAAAGTTTTACAGAGTTCGTATCTGATGTTAAAGAATTTTGTGAGGAAATTCTAAATATTAAACCTAAATTTCATTGTGTCTTAAACAAGGGAATAGAAGATCATATATTACAACAAATGATAACCAAAAAACTAATAGAGAAATAATTATCCACTCAAAATTAAAAAATTATTGACAGAGTCAAACATTTTTTTTAAAATATCCACAAAGACCTTTACTATGGGACAATCTTTTTTTTAAGAACCCCAACAACAGCAAAGACAACTTTATTAACTTAATTTGTTTTAACCATAGGAAAGGAAATCAAAATGGATCCTATCACATCTGGATTGTTGGACGTTCGGTTTTTTGATCCTGAAGTTCAACGCTTACTTTTAAACTCAACTCATGGCTTACGTATGGCTACTAACAATAAAGGTATCATTGTTGGTAACTCAATTCGTTTCCCATTGGCAGACATTGACGGAATTGCTCCGACTGTTTCTAAAGGTTCTCCGATTGCTCCGGACGATATTATCGCTCAAACAATCGTAGCTAACATTGAATCTTATGAACAATCTGCTAAATTATTCCCACAAGATTTAAATGCTACTAACTCTGCCGCTTCTTTGCGTGCTTTGGCAGCTGCTAAAGTTGTTCATGGCATGGAAAATCGTTTCACAAAAATCATCTTAGATGCTTTACAGAACTATGACACAACCGAAATGGAAGTCGGTTCTTCTAGCGATGCTTTCGATGTAGAAATGATTGATCGTGTAAACTTGGTTGCTGACAATCATCACTGGGGAGAAGGCGATAAATTCATGTTGTTACCGCCTGAAGCTAAATATACCTTGATGCAAGACAACAAATTCTATGAAATTTGGTCATTAGTCAATGGTAAAGATTTAATCGATCGTGCTATGAAGGGTTCTGATAACGATGAACAAATTCGTTGGACTCCGTATCGTGGCTTTATGATTGGCTTCATGGGCAAACAAGGTGCTAACAGCGTTGTTGGTTTACCGACAGCTGCAGACACCTCTTTAATGGGCTTTGCTTGGAAACGTAGCCGTCTTGGCTTTGCAATGAATCAAGGTCTCGAAACTCGTATTTTCGAGGATAAGACTAAAGAAGGCAACCCGATTATCTTCAAGGTTAATGGTTCTTGTGGATCCGCTATCATCGATCCTAACGGTGTTATCGGAATCAAGATGGATCCGACACCTCTTGCCTAACTAACTAAGGGGGACTAACCTCCCCCTTTTCACTTTAAGGAGATTAAAAACATGGCATTTAAAAGAGAAAATTTGTTACATATCGGCGGTGTTTCTCCACTTCCTCAGACTTGGGAATATTTTTCAGCTGACACAATCACAGGTAAAGGTTATTTTCCGGCAACTGGAAGTGTAAAAGACGGAGATCATGTAACTAAAGTAACTATCACTCGTAATGATACTACCAAGTTAATCACTGCTTATTCTCGTACTGAATACTATATGGTAGCAGATGGAGATGGTGCTTTAACTGCAACAGCTGTAGAATAGGAGGGAACATGGCATACGATAGAACTAAATTACTGCATATTGGCGGTGTTTCCCCTCTTCCTCAAGTTTGGCAATACTTCTCTTCTGATACTGTAACCTCTAAAGGTTATATTCCTCAAGAAGAAGGAGTTAAAGCAGGGGATCAGGTTGAAGTTATCAATATCACTTATTCTAGTGGTTTGATCACAGCTTATGCTTCTACTAAATATTATGCAGTTGCAGACGCTAACGGGGATTTAACCTTGACAGCTTATAGCGAGGGTGCAGAGGCAGCTTTAGCAACTCGTGTAACAGCTATCGAGGGTGTTATTCCTAGCTCAGCAAGCACTACTAATAAATTGGTTGATACAACGACTGTTAGTGGTATTCAAGCAGTTATTCCTTCTGGAGCATCTGCTGAAGATCAGTTAGCACTTTCTAGTGTCGTTTCTGGTATTCAGGCAGTTATTCCGACTGAAGCAGCTGCAGATAATCAATTAGCAGACAAGGCTTTCGTAGCTACTAACTATCAACCGAAGGCTTAAATTGAGATGGTGTAAAGAAAAAGATTTATTTTTTTTCTTTACACCTCTTACTTAGGAGAATGATAAAATGGGAATGGCAAGAAATATAGCAATCTATACTGTATTGCAACAACAGAAACAAGCACAACAACAAAAAGCACAACAGCAAAAACAAACACAGCAGGGTACAGAACAAACATCTGGAAATACAGCAGGAAATGTTAATAACACATACGGAGTTGGAGGAGAAACCAAAGCTTTCAATGCCGGATTATTGACATTTAAGAAAGGAAAGAAAGAAGATTCTCAGAATTTAGGAACAAGCAACTTTGCTGCTATTGATGAACACCAAGGTCAAATATTGTTAGGATAAAAAGATGAAAGCAATTTTACGTTATGCACTAGGTCAAGGATACAGAGGTCAATTTGGCTTAAGTAAAGGAGCAGCCGCTTTATTTCTTATGACTAGGAAGAAAACAACATCTCCTTCACAAAGTACAACTTTACAAGGAACACCTGTAAGAAACGAAAATACAGCCGGAGAAGTTATCCAATCTAAAGACTATTCTTTATTATCTTTATCTCAGAACAAAGAAACAGAGAAGAAAAAACAAAGACAGGGTGTATTTCTAGATGGTCAACAAGGAGAGGTATTCTTAGGATGAGTGAAGAACTATTAACAATGGTAAAAACAATTCAGGAAGCAAAGGAGGAACAAAATGGGACTATTCAAAGGTCTTAAAAAGGCATTAAAAGTTGTATTTCCTGTTCATGCTTTAGGAATAAACCTAGTTAGGGACACCGGAAGAGCTATTAAAAGTGGAGATTGGGGTAAATTAGCTATGGCTGCAGGAGCAGCTGCTTTAGGTGGACCTTTAGGTATTGCAGCAGCAGGAATGATGGTACATCAAACAGCACAGGAGGCAAATGCAGGTAGGCTTGCGATGAAGCAAGAAAAAGCAACTAAAGTAGGGGAAGCAATCAAGGAAGAGGAATACAATCAGAAAGTAGCAGCAGCTAACGAAAGAGCTTACCAACAAAATCGTGCATCTTTACTTACTGCTCGTAGGGAATACGGAAAGAAAATTGGCGTCTCTAGTGTAAGAGCAGGTGCTAGAACTTCGGACGAAACAGAATCTAAATTAGGATAATACAAATGCTTAGTAGTGTAGAGTTATCAAGATTAACCGCAGAGTGTCAGACATCGAAAGAGTCTTGGAACTCTTGCTATTTTGAAGCTATGGCTTATACACAGCCAGAACGTAATACAATCTGGAGAGTAAAAGGGGGATTCCCTGCAAACAACAAACAGATTCCCCTCTATACTCAAGCCGGAAAGAATGGAACAAATATTTTTGTGGCTAGAGTTCAAAATAAATTGTCTCCCTACTTGAAGCCTTACATATCTTTTGTTCCCAAGAAGTCTCTTGATTCTTCATATATTCAAGAGTTGAGAGACTTCTGTTCGAGTATGTCAGACAAATGTAACGAGTTAAAAAATCAAATTAACTTAGATGATGAGTTGAACGAATCCTATTATGATTTAGTTTGTGGAACTGGAATGATTATGAGAGAAGATACTATGTACGGTATTCGCTTTCGTAGGATTCCGTTTACAGACTATTCTTTAGGTACAGAAGCACACCAAACTGTTTGCCGTAGATACAAAATGACAGCTTGTAAAATTGGCGTTATTTTCCCAGAGTTATTAGGGGTACAAAAGATTGGTGGAATTGATGTTAATGGTGTTAATAAATACGAAAAGATCGAACTAAACGATATTTTATTTTTCAATGAACAAACTCGTTTATGGGAATATTATTTGAGATTTGATGAAGAATTGTTAGTTTATAGAACCTATCAATCTTCTCCATATCATCTCTTCCATTGGACGAGGGCATCTGATATGCCATTCGGAACAGGTGTAGCTTTAATTGCTTTACCTGCTATGAAACGATTAAACAGTTATGTAAAAGTTAAATTAGAGTTAATTCCGTTTGCTTTCCCAATGTTTTTAACACAATCAGGGAATTTCATGGATCGTAACGTTCAATTTAAACCCGGCGGTATAATTAACGTACGAGACATTAACGCTATGCAACCTGTTACTCTTTCTAAAGACACAGAAGTCTTTAAGTTAGAGATTCAAGATGAAGAATTACAGATTAAACAAACTTTCTTAGATTATACCCTACCAACCAACCCGAGACAAATGACAGCAGCCGAGGTTTATGCTCGTTCTAATCCTCAAGACGAAATGGTGTCTATGAATGTTTCTAAATTAACCGAAGTTATTAAGGGAATTGCTTGGGATTTATTTGATGATGTGTTTAATCGTGAGATTGCCGGAACTGTTTCCTACAGCCTAGAACAGTTAAAAGCGATGATAGACGTAGAGATTAACAACGATGCAACCTTAGATACCAACTTAATTGATAAGATTAACGGATATATTTCTATGGTTGGACAGTTTGATCCTGCTGCTATTTGGCAATCACTTAACAGAGGTAAAACATTGGAGGCATACGGAAATGCTTACAACTTGCCTATTGATATTCGTTATACCGCTGATGAAATTGACGAAGCACAAGCACAAGCGGATCAAGCACAGCAAGATGCCTTTAATGCACAGATTCAAGCTCAAATGGCAATCAATAGTGCAAAAGAGCAAGATATAGCAAACAGAGAAATAGCAAAACAAGAGGCTCAAAATGGATAAAAAACACCTACTTAGAGATATGTTTCTTAAATATTGGCAGTGGAACGTTGATCCTGTTTTAGACGAACCGCCTGCTAACAGCCCAGAATACTTCGTGTTAAGTATGTTTGATAATATGAAAGAAAATGCTTTAGCAGCTTATCCTTGGAGATGTGCTATTAAGTATAAAACCTATAACCTAGAAAATACGACCTCTTGTGAAGACAGACGATATAAACATGAATCATTTGTCCCTGATGACTTTATTATTGCAGTCGGTTTTTGGGAAGATGCAGAACGTAGACAACCACGCCAGAACTCGGTTGATATAGTCGGCAGAATGTTACGTACAAATCTAAAAACACTAACCATGGCTTACGTAAGCAAAGATGTAGAAGTAGAGGAAATGGATCCTTGGGTTTGTGATTTTATAGAGATATTTATTGCTAGTGAACTTTCAGACTTAGGAGGGCAAACACCAGATAGAAAACAATACTTCAATCAGTTATTACAGGAGATGTTAATTAAATGTGGTAACAAAGATTATGAGATGGCTCAAAAAGATCCAATTTCAAGTAGTATCTTCCAATTTACAGAGTGGTGTTAGCTATGGGATTTTATAAAAAGAAAATCATTAAAGTATCAAAAGGGCAAATTAGCTCACAACTGATAGAACGTACAGAAATCGGAATCTTAGATTCCTCATGTCAGGAACTAACTAATTGGCAGAACTCTAAATATGGAGCTATTAAATCTCAAATTGCCACTACATTAAGATATACTTTCGGTTATGGTAAAAAGATTAAACTAGCCAGAGTACGTTTAGGGGATAATACCGAGGGGTTTTTTGCTTTTAATGCTACAGACCACACAGTTTATTTATTTAATCAATATGGGGAACTTATTTCAAACATCTATAGCTTTCCTCAAATCACAGAAGATAACTATAAAACCCTACAAATAGCTCAAAACCAAGAGCTAATTTTATTATGTTTAGGGGACAATCCTTTAATCAGGTTGCACGTAGATTCACTTCCTAACTTATCTGCAGCAGTATTTTCTATTCCTGCTTCAAATATCCTAAAGGCTTCAAACATCTCTATTCCAGCAATCGATCCAGTATTATACAGAATGGGAAATGAAGGACTTCCTGCTTTTCCTAAGAATCTAGGTGTGCAGATAGGAGACTACGTTTACGCTAATTCAGGAACAGCAGATCCTAATACTACTTTTCCTTGGAGTGTTTCTCGTTTAGTATCAGCTGAAGACGTACAGACTTTTGTAATCTCACAAGCTACAATTAACACTTTAGGGACAGGCTACCAAGTAGGAGATATTGTAACGACAGCCAATGGAGATTCGTTCAGAATTGATTCTTTAAGCGTAGGTGCAACTCTTACTACCATTGTGCCAGATAAAAAATTCACAATAGATCCTGCAGGAACTAACATAGCAACAATAGGAGGAACAGGTTCAGGATTAACTATTGATATAACCAGTTCGGATATTACTACTGTATGGGAAAGTGCTTCCTTCACACCTTCAGAATTAAATGACATCATAGATGTTTGGAACAATAATGTTTGGGAGTACGTTTCTGGAAACTGGGTAGATGTAGAATTAACAGCAGTAGACCGCAAATACACGACCACTTGGAAAGCCAATGCAAACACAGGAACAATTAAAGTTACCGGAACAGGAAACTTATGCACAATTACAGCTCCAACAGGAATTGATGCAGAAAAATATGCAAGAGCTATTTTAATTGGAATCGAATTTGACGGATTAGATGCTATCGGTATTATGGTTATTACAGACCTATCAGGGACTAAATCAGGACAAGATTTTACTGTTAAGTCATTTACAGGGCAGACAATAATTAACTTTGATTCTAAAGTATCTACAGACAACCAAACAGGATTCTTATTAAAATTATCTCAGGTTAAAGTATTCGATGGGGATTATCCTTCAACAGATAATAACCCTTCACTAACGACGAATTACCCGACTAGAATCCTATTCTATCAACAAAGACTAATCATAGCAGGGACACGTTATAACCGCTCACAAATGATATTCTCAAGAATAGGTATTTATGATGATTTTGTAGACGAGAAACTAGACAATTCAGCTTTCCAACTCGTAATAGGTTCTATCGAGAAGGAAGAGATTTTATCAGTCCTAGTTAATAACGGTATTCAGATTTTTACATCAAACTCAGAATGGCTAATGCAAGAGCAGGTTATAACTCGTACAAGTGGATTTGTTAGAAACTCACAGATTGGAACTAACGGTATTCAACCTATTATTGCTGCAAATGGTGTTACCTTATTCCCTCCAAAGAACGGAAAGGGTATTATTGGATTTACTTATTCTTACGAATCTGCTACCTTCATGACACCATATATTACCCTGTTTACAAATCTGTTAGACAATCCAATCTCAGATATGATACTAAAACGTGGATTAGATTCTCAAGATGACACGTTAATCTATATTTGCGATGATCAAGGAAGAATGATTATAGGAAACTATTTACAAGAGCATGATGTACAGGCTTTTTGTTCTAGGGAGTCAGAAAACGTACAATTCTTACAAGTTATGCAATGTGAACAGAACGTCTTATTCTTATCAGTTCGTAATGGCTACACCTCAATAGAGAGAACAGATGAGAGTAAAAAGACCTCTTTATGTTCGCCAATAATCTATTATAACTATGCTTTAGGGGAATTAACCTTACCTTATCCACAGTATAATGGATTAAAAGTAAATGTGTATGATGGGGACGGAATCCTTGTTGGAAACTACTTAGTAACCAATAATAAAGTAACATTTACGGCACGAGAGAAACCACTATCAATCTCAGAAGTTGGTTTTAATATCCATTCTACATACGAATCAAACCCAATTAACATTGGAAATGAAACAAAAACACTTTTCAAAACTTTAAATTCTGTTAAATTAGCAGTAACACCGGAAAGTCAAACTCAATTCTTAACCTGCAACGGAAAGTACGGAAGAAGAGAGGGAGATTTAGTTATCTTTATTAGACCAACAAGACCACTCAAGGACTGCAGATTTATTTTAGAGAATGACAATTATCCGGTTGAGATTTTATCAATGGAACTTGAAATAGAGGCATAGGAGGAGAAATGGCTTACCAATCACAAAATAGCTCAACTACTCAACAAACCTATATAGATACAAAACAAACACCAATCTATAGACCAGACCAAGCAACCCCTTACTCAGCTGTTTCTTTTTTAGGAGAAATTGGTGCTAAATATACACAGCAACAAATCCAAACACCGATAATTGATAAAGCGAGAGCAGTATTAACACCTGATTTTCTAAGTCGTGTAAATACATACCAAGACACTACTAATTATTCATTTAATCCAGTAAAAATTAGTGCTACAGGCATTCAAGGATATACAGCTCCAAACAAAGTACAGCAAGGAAGAGAACATTTAGAGGAAGCTGAAAGAGAAAAACAAATCAGTAGATGGTCAAGCGTAGGATCTACTATTTCAGATATTTATGATGCAAACCAAGCAATAAAACAAGCTCATAAGTATACTAAAGATGTTATGGCTACAGCCTCACAATATGAAGCTCAAAAGAAGATTATAGACACTAATATTGCCAAGCAAGAATCTCTTATGACAGATGCTTACACCGAGAACATGGCACAAGCAGAAGCTATGTATGCAGGACGTAATGTAGATTTAAGTTCAGAAGCATTAACAGGTGTAAAACAAAAAGGAGGTATTGACTTGAGCAGAGATATAACGGATATTAGAGAACGGGGAGCATTACAAAAAAGTGCATTAGACCTTGATTATGCTATGAATGTTAGGAAAGCTGCTCAGAATGAACGTTACACTGTAGAACAGGCTAGAAACGCTACGACAGCCTCAATTTTTAGCACAGCACTCAAATTTATTTTCTAGGAGGGGTTATGGTTCTAAAAACTTATCAAAGACAAGGTGCAGCCTTAAAAGGGAAACCTATTGTCATGCCTACACCGGAGAAAAAAGCTCCGAATATTTGGGGGAAAATGTTAGACAATGTCTCAAAGGTAACAGCTAAACTATCAGAACAAAACTATGCCCTTGGTAGAGCAGAACTTATTAACGGTGTACTGGAGACAGCTTACAACGAAGCTCCGGATAATCCAAAGAGATTTAACGAGTTAATTAAATCAGGGTTTGAAAAAGGATTAAACGGATTAAGTGAAGACACTCAAAAAGATATTTATTCTCTAGCTAATGATAAAGTAAAAACACTCCAAATTAAAGTTGGAAATAACCTAAACAAAAAACTGGATGCCGAGAACACACAAAAGATTCTAAACCTCACTAACGAGGCTTTGTATGGTACAAACGGAATCCAACAAACCAACAGTATAATTGCAGAATATCTTACTACGGGAAAGAATATAAATGGACAGCCTGTAACTAAAGAAGAAATGGATGCTCTTATCAGCCAACGTAATAAACAAGCAGCACGCCTTAAAGCATTAGGGCAGGCTAAAAACTTGCGTGGAAACTATATTATTGGAGACAGAGCACTCAGAAAAGCCATAGAGACTGAAAACTATGGAATGAATGATCTTATCTTAGATAATATTTCTGAAATGTCTTATGATAATTTGGCAGAATTTGATGATACCATCTTTCAAGACAAAAAAGGATTTATGGAAAGATCAGGTTTAACCTCCAAAGAATATACGGCTATGGATAATAAAATTAAAAAACGCCGTAAAGAACTTAACGAGGAAGACGAAAGAGTTAAAAACGAAGCCAGAGATTATAACATCATAGGTGCAGCTTACCAAAAATCTCCAGATGCTTTAGAAGATGCCAAGAAAAGACTCACAGAAGATTCATATAAAAAGTTTGAGGAAATTGTCCTACAACCTACAAAAAAACAAGAAATGCTCATTACAAATGAAGATGTGGACTTTCTAAGACAGTTTAATTCTATTGTAGAAGTTGCAGACACTCAGTATGATGGGAACAAAAACTATAACGAACAATACCTAACAAAGGTTATTGATGCTCAATATGCAGCTAAAAAATATCGTGAGAAATATGGAAGCGATGATAAAAACGATGAAATTATAGATAGTATAATCTATAACTCAGCCGTTGACAATCTATATGGACAAACAATGGGACTTGTCGATAGCACTAATTTATTATCACAAATCGTTAAAAATGTAGATTTACCTGCAGAAGAAGAAAGATTAGAAGAGCAAGAGAGACAGGAACTGTTAGGAGTAAGAGGCTTTGAATACTCGAGAGATTTTGAGTTTGAGAAGGATTTAAGAAGAAAACCGACTTCCATTGTAACAGCTATTAAAGGTGGCAAATATACAGATGAAGAAATTATTAAACGCCAAAGAGAAATAGCTTCAAACGCCATTAAACAGGTAGTGCAAATTGGAACGAAAATGAGACAGACTCAAGATGAAGGATTGAGACAAGAATTATACGATCAAGCAGAGACTATCTTAGACAGGGCAAACAAAGATGTTATTGGTTGGAAAGTATCTAATATTATTGAACCAAATTACCTTAAAAAATTAGAAAGAGATTTAGATAATGGAAAACAAGCTATTTTCCGTTATGCAGGAACTCTTTACGAATTTAAGGGTTATACCGAAGATGATCTTATTACAGCTGATGTAGGCACAGAAAGGAAATAAAATGAACGAGATTGAAAAACAAAAATACTTCACTTTAACAGATGCAGTAAATACCTCAGTTATATCTACAAGTAGAGATATTAGAGATATTAAACCAATTAAAGATATTGAAGCTCCAAAATATAAAACCTTAACCGATGCTGTAAGAGGATTTAGATTCAACCAAGAAATAATTGACGATATTCAGAAAAGCCTCACAGAAGTCCCTGAAGCAACAACAGGACAAAAGATAAAAGCAGGTGCAGAAAGTTGGTATTTAGGATTAAAACAAGCTCCAGAATCAGTCCGTAACTTAATTTACAGACACTTTCAAGGAATGGAATATCCAAACGCTACAACAAGACAGGCTTTAGCTATTGCCGAAGCAAGTGCTATAAGAATGAATAATGAAAGATCATTATTACAAATGAGACAGACAGAAGAAGGAACTGCTGATTCTGTTATTGCTAATTTGACTTCAGGTGCTTTATCAGTGGGGGAATTTGCTTTAATGGGTTTAGCCACTGGAGGTTTAGGATATGCCCTCATGGGAGCTCAGGAAGCAGGAGATTTAAGCCAAGAGTTTGTATCTAAAGACATTGAAAGTGGTAAGATATACGAAGCAGGCTATAAAGGACAGAGTTTAAAAGAAGTTATTGCAGCCGACACTTACGGAGCTGTAGCAGGATGGATTGAAAAAGGCTTAGGTGTAGAGCAATCTATCAGTGAAGCATGGCTTTCTTTAGCTAAACAAGGTGCTAAATCAGCGACTAAAAAGAGTGTAGGAGAGGCAATCGTAAAAGGATCAATTGGGGAAGGCTTAGAGGAATTTTTACAAGGGGAAGCCTCTTGGGCAACTGGAAAGATTATAGGCAAGGAAGATAAGGATTTTTACGAAGGCTTTCAGGATAGCTTAATCAGTGGTGTTTATGGAGCTATCTTAGGTGGTGCTTTCGGTGGTGCTAGTACAGGATTAGAAAACGGTGTAGCAAGATATTATCAAGCAAGACAAGATATGGCTTCACTTTTGATGAACAAAGGATTAGAGCAGAAAGAAGCAGTCCAGATTGCCGATAATACCTTAACAAATGCAGTTGACTTTATAACTAAGGAATTAGAAGGACGTAACTCACTCCAAACATACTTTGGAGAGGAATGGAATAAATTAGTTGATGGTGTAGAACAAGCCTACATTTCTCAAGGTTGGGAACAAAGATTCCCAGACAGAAACGTAAGAGAGTTTGCAGAAATGAACGCCAAAGCTATGGTTGCTCCGGTTATAGAACTTTCTAACAGAACACATATGCCATTGAATCAGTTATTAGATTTAACGAGATTCAGATCCAATCAAAATGCTTTATTTATTGACCTTCCAAACATGGACGATCCAAAAGCATTAAGAATTGAAATTAAGAATAGAAAAGCAGAGATAAAACGCTTACGTAGTATGCCTGCTACTCAAGCCACAGAAAGAGTAAGACGCTTAAAAGAACAGGTTAAGGTACTTGAATTAAGATTAAACAACCTAACCTCTTATAATGCTATTGAGAAAGCCAGAATGGACACTAGAAAAGCTACTCTTGACAACCAAGTCCTAGCTAGTTCTAAACCTGAAATCATGGCAGACCTTAACGGAATTAGACAAGCACAAAGAGGAGAGAGTTTTGTTTATGTAGGGAACAATCAAGTCCCAGTCCGTTATGTAATAAAACCTATGGCAAAAGTTCAGGCTTCACATATTGCCGGAGAGGTAAATCCTAACTACACTCTAAAAGAACTCCAGAACCGCACGAGAGGAACTGTTACAGACGATGCAATCTTACAGAACAGAGCAGCCAATCTAAAGCCTGAAGAGTTAGCAGAATCTCCAAACACTCAATACGGAGCTCCGGTAGTCAATAAGAATGGAGAGGTTATCTCAGGTAACGGAAGAATGGAGACCTTACGTAGAGCATACGAGTTAGGCAATACCAGTTATAAAGAAATGCTTGACAAGTTAGGCTACAACACAGAGGGAATTGAACGTCCGGTATTAGTACGTGAAACAATAGACGATTTAACCCCAGAGCAACAGGTAGCTATTGCCGAGGCTTCCAATGTTTCAGAAACGAGTGCTTTCGATCATGCACGACAAGCCATGAACGATGCTAAGTTACTAAAGAAAGGTGTTTCAGATCCAATTACTTTTGCTGATGAACTCCCTTTAAGTGAACGCCAAGCCTATATTAGAGAGAATGGACAGTACGATTTATTAGCTTTACAACGTAGGTTTGACGATGCTGTATTAGCTTGGATTATTGGAGATACCAGAACTTTCGATTCATTAGTCCTAGCTAATAGATTAAATCAGAAAGTCGTTAAGGGAATTTCTATGCAAGGGGGAAATATCGTAGAATTTTCCAAGAGCAACCCTGCTTTAGGGATTAAAAAGGATTTACGATATGCCTTAGTTAAATCCGCTTCGATGAGATCGAGAGGACAATTTATTCCGACTGTACAGCAACAAGATATAGAGGAAGGTATTACTTTTAATGCTGATGCTTTACTCTATGCTATGACTTTCTCCAACAATAGCTCAGAACTTTCTAATTTTATTGGACAGTATGTACAGACACACCAGAGCTATATTGACGGTCAGAAAGACAGTTTTTTAGCTGATTCACTACCAAAATTGAGCAAAGAGGATATAACTAACCAAGTTTTATTAAATAACCCTCTAACAAGCTCAAAATTCGATAAAGACGGAACGTGTACAGATTCTAACTTGAAAGCTGTAATTTTAAACAGAATCCCTGTTGAGAATGTAGGTTATGGCACAATTAAGGTAGAACCGGAAGAATCTCAGTTATTCCAAGAACAATTCAACTTAGCAGATGAAAATGCACGCTTAGATGAGGTTTATCCTGAATACAAGGGCGAGACAATCACGATAGACGGCAAAGAGAGAACTGTTTATAACTCTAACGGAGAAAGAATAGCTAAGTCTAAACAGGCTTTAGAGAACTTTTATAAATGGTTTGGAGATAGCAAGGTAGTTGATGAACAAGGCAGACCGCTTGTTGTTTATCATAGTACAGATGTCGAATTTAGTGTTTTTGATAAGACAAAAGCAGACAGTAGTGTGGGTTTGCCTGCTTTCTATTTTTCATCTAGCGAACAATATAGCAGAGAATATGGCAGTATAACAATGCCTGTGTATCTGAAAGCAGAGAACGTTTTTAATATAGGTAAGGATGTTCCTGATGGTTGGTATGAACTAAAAACAAACGAAGAAAGAGTAGATTTGCTGAAAAAACAAGGGTATGATGGTGTTTTCGATTATAACGCAGGTGCGACAGAATACGCTGTTTTTGAGCCTAATCAAATAAAATCCACATCTAACAGAGGAACTTTTGATATTGGTGAGGATAATATTTATTATCAACCTGCTTGGCACGGTGGCAGAGAGCTTGAGGGCGGCAAGTTTAGCCTAAAATATGCGGGTAAACAAGTAGGGCTAGCTCACGGCTATGGAGTGTATGCAAGTGCTGAAGTCTCCCCTGCAACTGGTTATAGGAGTATGGTTGATGAGAACATCACATACAAAGGGAAAAACATCGCAGAAGTAGAAAGAGAATTAAGAAACGCAAAGGAAAATGACAAAGCTAACATTGTTTTGGATTTTGCATATAAACAAAACAAAAAAGAATTGGATAGAGAAGATTATTCCAAAGATACGTGGAAATGGTTTGAAAATGAATTTTTGCCAAATGTTGAAAGCAAAGGAAAATTATATGAGATTGACATTCCTGAAGATGCACAGTTAATAGAAGAAAAAAAGCCGTTTAGTGAACAAACAGATACCGTAAAAGAAGCAATTAAAAAGCTCAACAATGAAGATGTTAATGATATTCTTGACGATGAAACAACAGGAGAGGATATTTATGGAGAGCTAGTCAATTATTACAGTAAAAAAGTTAATGCTGATGACTTGGAAAGTAAAACAAATGAAGCTCAAAAACTAGCATCTCAGGCGTTAGAAAAAGTAGGCGTTAAAGGTATAGCATATTATGATAATACAGACGGAAGATGTTTTGTTATCTTTAATCCTGATGATGTTAAGGTTATACAGAAGTTTTATCAAAGAGGAAAAGCAAACATAAACGGCTACTTTGATGCAGAGCTGAAAACTATTGTAATAGGATCGAGTTTTAACTTTGGAACGTTGCAGCATGAGTTTGCTCACTTCTTTTTAGATAGAGTATTTAATCTCTATAAAACAGGAGCAGGAACGCCAGAGTTTAATGAGTGGTTTAGTCAATTATCAGGTATTCTAGACATTAAAGCAGATCAAAGTTCATTAAGAACAGAACAGCAAGAGCAATTTGCACGCATGATTGAATCCTATTTGTTTAATAAGGCAGAATTTCCGGAAAGTGCAAAACCTGCTATGCAGATGTTCTTTGATTGGTGTCCTAAAGAGTACAATGAGTTATTAAGTATTGGTTGGAAGGATGATAAGGGAAACTATCACAACTCAGTATTTAATAAAGAATCTTTAGACTTCTTTAATGATATGTATTCTTTAGTGCCAGAGTTAGCTGATTCTCCGTTAGTTAGAACGTTTACTAACGAGACAAACAGAAACGGAACGATTATCCCCTCTAACCCAGAGCAAGCTAAAGAAAGAGAGAAACTCATAGGAGAAACTCCGGTAGAACCTACAACACCAGAGACAACTCAAGCCTCTATCAATATCCAAAACACTCCGGATCCAGAGGTTGAGGGTGCATACAAGGAAGCTATCGAAGCTGAACAAGCAAGAAAGAAATCTCCGGTTGAGAAGTTCACTCAGTATGTCAGAATCGGTAGAGGAACAAATACCAGAGAGGAAATGGATGAGCTAGCTCAAAACTACATTAAATCTCACAGAGAGAACGCCGAGAGGGTTGCTTTCGGTAATCCTATTCCTTCAGGATATGAAGAGGAGACAGGATCATCTTTAGGCTATGTAGAGAATAACACAGGGATTGACAGAGCAGTCTTAATTCTAAACTTGATGAATGAGTATGCTCCAAATTCCCCTGAATATAATCAACTCTACCACAACTTCGCAATCTATAGATCGTATGCCTCTAAATCAGCAGGTTTAACCAATGATGTAAATACAAACTACTATTTAAAGGGTTACGTTGAGATTAACAAAGCCTTAACTCAAAAAGCAGCTTTAGTCAGATACGGAAAGACCGATAATGCAGTTAATTTGTGGAATAGGGATATTGATTCGTTTATCTCCAAGAACATAGATAAGGTTTACAAGACAGAACCTGAATCGGTAGAACGTGATAAAGCTATCACTCAATTTATAGAAGATGCTAAAGCTATGTTTGGTGGAGATGATTCCGTATTGTTACAAGAGGAAATCAGAATAAAGAAAGCCAAAGATAAACAAGCCTTCATTGATTGGGCAAACCGAGTAGTAAAACAAATTGCAAAAGGTAAAATGCCTCCAATGGACGAAGCTAAACTTATGGATCTATCTGTTAAGGCTCAAAAGGCTTCGAAGTTTATCGATTCCAATAACACAGAGGAAGCCGTAGCAGCCTCTCAAGATATTAGAGCATGGCAGGACTTCGTAAATCAGAAAGGCTTACCTGAATCCTTCGTAGATAAGATAATAGGGACTTACCTTCCTTCAGCTATGTTATCTAGTCCTAGCACTCATGCCTTGAACGCTGTTTCTAACTTCTTTAATAACGTAGCAATCAGAGCAGCCACACGTTTACACTATGGAGCTAATGTAATTAGTGGAGACGTACTCAAGAACGAATATAACCGCTTAAAAGCTATTTATGCTGAATCAGGGCATAACTTATCCGAGGATAATAAACCGGACGATGTTTCTAGGTTACATGGTGAGCATTGGCAATTCAAGAAACCTGAATCTGCTTTAGGTTATTTATCTCCAATGAGGCTTTTAGGTTGGTCAGACTTTTATTTCAGAGCTCATACTTACGTTGACACGTTAGCCAGAATAGCCTCACAAGATGCCAAAGGGGATCCAAAGAAGGCTTTAGAGTTATTTAATGAATATAAACAGATGAACTCAGTCAACCAGAGAGCAAAGGAAGCCAGACTTCAAGCTATCATGACAGGTCATATTGCCGTATTCACAAATAATGGAACATTAGCTAATATTTCAGCCGGAATTAGACATTATTTAGACTACATTAACCTTGTTGAGATTGGTAAAGGTGGACATAAGGGTTTGGGTACGTTAATTATGCCGTTTGCTAAAGTCCCTGCAAATATCGTAGGAATGGGAATCCAAGCGGTTAGTAGTCCGTTTAAATTACTCGGAAAATGGACAGGACTTAAAAAGGATTGGACTATACAAGATTCAATAGCCTTAACTAACTTTGGATTATTTAGTTCTATAGTAGGGATCTATTTAATGGCAGGATTGGATTATGAACCGCCTTACGAACCGCCTCACAAATACGATCCTAACAAACCTTACGATTCAGTTAAAATTGGTGGAGTTTGGGTAAGTGTCGAATCCTTTGGTGCTTTAGCTAACCCATTAAGATTCACTTTCACAATGTTTGATATGATCTCCAATGGTAAAAAGGTTGAACCTTCACTTATTAAAGCTATCGAAGGACTAAAGAACGATATACCGTTTACCAGTGTAGAGTTTGACAACGATTATATGAAGCGTAAGCCTGCAGATTGGTTAGTCAGTGCTACCTACAATCAACTATCAAAAGCAGTGCCGGCAGCCGTTAAAAAGCCGATTGCATGGACTAATAGAGCGTTAGGCTTACAAATAGAACAAGATTCAGCCTTGAAGCGTAAAATTGCTAGACAATATGGTTTAGATGGTAAACAGACAACGATTAACGATTATCTAACCTATATCTATCGTGGAATCAAGGTTGACACAAAGTGAGATTTATGATAAGTTATAAAATAAGCCTCTAGGGAAGCGTTTATTATTTGCGTGTGGGTATGTAGTCCCCGACTTAGTGAACGCTATCACAACCTCAAAAAACGGCTTGTTTTATTTGGGTTATTTGCGAGTGTGGTGTAATATTCCCCGACTTAACCCAGATGCAGTTATAAAAAGAGCTTTGCGAGCTCAAATTAGAAATTTATCCACAGGGACATTATATGTTTTGCCTGTATATATTTTTTTATTTAATATACCTAAAAACGCCCTATTTCTTTTACAATTTCTTAAATATTACTAAGATTGTAACGCAAAAGAGAAGTATTAGGAAATAAAAGGGCTATAGCACGTAATGGAGGCACAGGACATGGAAACTATTCTCAGTATAGCACATTGGAATAAAAAACAATTTAACCCTACTTTGGATCAACAGAGGGGAAAGGTTAAGGAAGAGTTCGAGGAATATACAGCCTCTTACTCGTTGGAGGAATTAGCGGATACCCTAATAGCTATAATTGGATTGGCTAGGTTTTATAAGCCTTGGAAAGATTTAATTAAATGTGTCTTTACTTTAGGATTGGAGAGGTTCGAGAGACAGGCAATTATAAATGCAGTCCAATTAAAAATGGAAATTAACCGGAATCGAGTTTGGGAAGGGCAACACCATATTGAGCAAATTCAATAACTTAGAATAAATTAAAAAAAATTTGTAAATTATTTAATTTTTTTTCTTGACATTATATTTTTATGTGATATTCTAAGGTTATACAGCGGAGGTATAAAATGAAAATCTTAGATATTTTTGCAATAACTTTTGTTTCAACTTTAATGCTCATATTCTTTGTGTATGGGTGCTATGGTTTAATTTTTAACTAACAGCGGAGAAAAAAAATCATGACAAAATACGATAATATAAACTTCAAAGAGAAGATCGATAAATTCTTTTGGTGGTTTGAAAATAATAAATTTACAAATCAAGGGAATTATCCAAGAAAAACAAATTTAGTATTTGAGTTTTACGACTACACAGAAACTTTAGATAATTGCGAATTGGCAGACGCTTTAGAGCTTACCTCAGATTTTGACGATTTAGAGGAAGCTGAAAAAGCAGCCGAAAAAGCTAGAGAAATGATCAACACCGGAATTGACACTTGGTTAGGAGCTTAAAAATGGTATATGCAATTAAAAAAGATTTAGAAGACTTGATTGAATTTTATGCAGGAATGTTAATGAGTAGAGTTACAGCAAAAAACGTTGCCGTTGAAGACCTTAGAGATAAATTTGATAATATGCCTACACATATTAGTATTGAACTTCTGAAGGCTTTGAAAGAAGCAGAGGAGTTAATATGAGTACGTTTGAGAATAAGAAAATCATACTATCTCATTTATGTCCGAATGAATCCTTTTTATATATGACTGTAGAAGTAGGGATTCACATGAATGATGAAGAAAAGGAACTACACCACTTAGCAACAACCATGTTACAAGAGGGAAGAGTTTACCTCACTCAGTTCAGAAAAGACAATCTGATAGGATATTTTGCAGTTGGAGAAAAGAAATGAGTTATCTTGAGACTTTTACCGGACAGGACGAACCTACTATAATTTGTGAATCTAAGAGTGATTGTCAGGGTATGGATTCAGGGTTTAATTTGTGGGTAATTTTAATTATCGGGATAGTTTGTTTAATAGAGAGTTGCCGCCATGATAAGAAAAATTTCTGAAAAACGCCTTAAAAAAGGAGAGAGATTAGCTTGGAACTCTACTATTAAAGCTAAATCTTACACTCTAAAAAAGAGTCCTATCCGAAAAGTAAGTAAAAAAGCAGCTAGTTTATGGGCAGAAGCACGTAGAATCTGTTTAAATAGATTCGGACATAAGTGTTTACTTTGTGGAGCTACAGGAGAGTTACACGTACATCATTTCGAAGAAACGAGAACACAGAACCCTTCAAGGAAATATGATCAATCTAATCTAGTCCCATTATGCCCGAAGTGTCATAACCATAATGGAGCAGATGAGAGGTTTTTTCGTCTAAAGGAAAGAATTACAAATGTGTTACAAACGTTACACCTCGAAGGGTGTCTTCCAACGGACGGCGACCATATAGAATAAGGAATAGAGGAGAATTACAATGAACGAACTCATTACAACAGATCAAAATAAAGATGCTAAGTTTATGTTTAGTGCTAGGGACATTCTAATCCGCTCTGGTATTGATAAAAAGAACATTGCACGCACAATTAGACGAAATATTTTAGACAACGAAATGATAGAAATTGGGGTAGATTATATAAAAAACACAATATATAGTGGTCTTCCATCGGAAGACACCCAACATATAGTATGTAAGAACGGGGTTGAAGATTATTTATTAACTCAAAAAGCTATGGAGTTTGTTTTAATTTCACTTCGTACTAAAAAAGCCAACCAATTAAGAAAAGAGTTGATCGAGAAAGCTCAAGAGATAACAGCTCAGATTAACCCACGCCAGACTATAAATGAGAGTCTTAAATTAGCCTATGCCCTCATAGAAGCCGATAAGGAACGCCAGAAGAAAGAAAAGGAAGCTGAACTATTAGTCCTGCAGGCTAAGGGCAAACAGGCACGTAACGAGGTTATAACCAAGATAAACGAGCTTGCTAGAAAATTAGGTATGGAGAATAACAACGGTAATGTTAGGGGAGTTTACGCCAGAATGTATCGTAAGTTCGCAGCTAATAATAAACGTTGGTATTGGGGAAATGCTATGCAGGCTAAAAATCATCTCGAATACATTGGAGAGATGGGAGGGGTTTCAGACCTTAGATTACTACACGAGATTTTAGTTAGCTTCTTTGATGAGGGAGCAGGATTTTATGCAGAAGATCATATAGATAGTAAAGGAGACCAAAGATGATCGTAGAGAGTAGAGGACGTAAACAAAATACTCAGCTTATTATTAGATGTCATGAGTTAGAGGCTCAAGGAAAGTCTAAAGACCAGATTTCAGCCGAACTCAACATAACTATTCCTATGGTACGTTATTACCTAGGGCAGAAAGCCAAGCCTAAAAAATACGTAAGTTTAGCAACCTGTTTCTTCAAACAACCAAGAGAGATTCAGGTTGCCGTAGCTAAGTTAATTGGCTACACCTTACCGGACGAAGTAGAAGAGGATTTAACCGAGCTTTATACCCAGTTAAGAGACGATGATCTTATAAATAGGGTTAAAGATTTACTTTCCGGTAAGATTTTAATGAGAGATGTTGACGAGAATTTCAATGAAGATGAGAAGAAAAAACTTCAAAAATCCAAAACATTTCTTAAAATGACTATGTGTATTATTAGAGGAACGCCGGATCCAACTCCGGTAGATGAAGCAATCGAAATTATAAAAGGAGAACTTAACCATGATTAAAGAATACCGTACAAAACATAATTTAACCTTAGCCAAAATGGAAAGATTGACAGGGGTAGACTCTTCCTATATTAGTAAGATGGAGCGTAATGAGAGGGCGTATAAGGGAAAACCTGCTTACGATAAGGTTATGAGAGTTATCAGAATGGACAATAGATTGAATCAAGTCAGAGCAGCTAAAGCCTACACTCCGGCAGACGTAAAGAGAGGAATCTTAATAAATTTTATCTATAAACTCTTGGGAGTAAAGAAATGAGAGAGAGGCTTGGATAACTTTTAGTACAGCTTGGACTGTCTTTAGTTTGATCGTGGGTATGTTTATTTGGTATACTTACGAAGGGAAGACAGAGACAGGAGCTTTCTTTATGGATGGAAATTCCGTTTATTGGGTTGGTTATCTAGGAGAGATAGAATGAGAAAGTTAATTAGAAAGATTCGCCATTGGTGGCAAACAAGGGATTACAGATTTAATGGAAGTGAGGAAGAATGATTGAAATAAACGAAATAACACCTTTTATGAAAAAAGGTTGGGTTGCTATGAATAAAGATGGAAACTGGTGTTACTATGTGAAAAAGCCTGAAATATTTGATATTATGTGGGTTAGAGGATATGGAGATATAACTCCGGCAAAAAGTCTGTCAGATGCTTTTGACATCGCTCCTGCTGATGATTGGACTAAAAGTTTGATGGAGATTAAATAATGCCTGATTATGAGAATGATATAGTATTCAAACCAGTAATGACTGAAAAAGAGTTAATAGACTGGGTAAAAGAAAAATATAAGGACAATGAAAATATCGAGGTTGATGACGATGTAGAAGGATGTGAGTCAATAGCGATAGTCAACCACGATGGAGACTGCCTAGAGTTTGATATTAACACAGGGTGGGTAGTCCTTGATGGAACTATAATTGCCCGAGATGTGTTACCTGAAAAGGTTAAAACAATCATACAGGCACTTTATGAGGAGTAGAGATGATGAATAAAGAACTCTTAGAACAAGTAGCCACTATGGAACTGAGAGACCAGTTAGAGGCTAAAGAGCAGATGATTAAGGACTTAAAGGAATATTTAGGATATGCAAACAGCATACTTAAAGCAGACGTATTTAGAGCTGAATCAGATTATAAAAATCATTTGCTAGAACTTATCGAAAAAATTGAGGAGTTGCTAAAATGACACTAACTGAACAATGGAAAAAAGGGGAACTACCTGCCGGATATTACTATGTCAAAAATGAGTTTGGCAACATATTCCCAACAGATTATTCAGAAGATTATGACTGTATAAGTGATGTGGTAATAAAGGACTTTTGGACAGAGGTTTCTGATATTGTGGAGATTATTGATAAAGTTCCGAGTTATGAAGATTGGAAATTTGCTCAAGAACAATTACACAAAGAAGGTACTTGGTATACTGAAAGAGCATTTAAGAACGTAAGAAAAGCTGTAAGAGAGCTTGCCAAGCTAGTCTTAAAGCTAAGCCCAGAGCGTAAAGAATGGTTAGAGAAACATTATGGAGAGTATTTATGATATGGATATGGATAGTTAAAATCGACGGAATAAAACAAGCCTCAGGACAATGTGATTCAAAAGATGAATCATTTTCTGAGGCAGGCAAATACTTTCTGCAATATGGAGAAGAAGATTTTAGCCAAATAAGTTTAGAAATCAAGTTAAAGGAGTTTAAGGAATGATTAGAAATATAACAGCTTTGTTTCTTAGTTTTTCATTCCTTATTTTGTTTTTTTATATTGGGGGAAAGATAGAAGCATATTTTGATAGAAAAGAAAGATATAAAAAACTTATAGAATTTCGTAATAAAAAAAGAGAAGAAAGACAAGAAGAAAAAGAAAAAAAATTTATTAAAGAACTATATGACATCCAGACGGAATACAACATTAACGAATTTAAACGCAATCCCGAATTGTGGAAGCAATTAGTGAGAGATTTTGAAGGAACAAGACATATACAGTATCTTTTTGACAGATATACTATTGAAAAAAACGGCAAAACATATTGGAGATATTAAAAATGAGTAAATATATACTAGATACAGAAAAACTTGCAGAAGGACATTGGTCTAAAAAAACTATAAAAAGATACGCTAACGATTATTTTAACGATGATGAGCTTTCGGCTGTACTATTCCTTTGGCTATACAATAATTTTTCTGCAACGATATACGATATAAAATACGAACAAGGAAAGCCTATGTATAGCAGATTAGCAAAAACCTTAACAAAAATATTCGAGGTGCAAGATGATTAGAAAACTTTTATGCCTACTAGGGATACATAAGTTTGAGAAAAGATATGCTCAATACTGCTATGCACCTGATGACTTTTATACTAGCGACAAGTGTCTTGGAACGGATTGTTCTAAATGTAAGTATTTTCACGAGTATTCTTGTATTTATTGTGGGAGAGCAAAATGATATCTCAAATATACACTAAATGTCTTAATGATGATGTTACTTCAATCCTAGTTGCAAAAGGTAACCAGATTTACTTTCAAGATGTAATCGACACACCAGAGCTGACAGGGATACAAAGAGGGGTAAGTTTCGTTAAGAATCATCTCGAGGTAGACGCAACAGAGCTATACCCAGATGACAAACAGAAAGAGATATACCGCCTGAAACACGAAGATTTGATGAAAGACGCTTATATTAACTATTGTAAGGTCAATCACAGGATAGGTACAGAACCTAACCCAGATATGATTAAGGAATGTACACGCAAGCTAACTGAGTTTCTGAGATGGAATGAAAGAGGGGGCAGAGAATGACAGATAAGGAAAAGCTAAAAATTGCTGTTGAATGCCTTGAGAAATATGCAAACTGTGAAAATTGGTACAATATATACGATGATGAAAGTGCTAGCTTCAAACCGATTTATAGACACAGAAAATGGAAAGAAGATTTTGGTTATAAACCCGCTCAAAAAGCATTAAAGGAAATTGGAGAAATTTAATGTGGGTAGCAGTCTTATACGTCTTTGCTAATTGGAATGGAATGTTACTCGATACAGTCCCGATGTTTGAGTTTCCAAGCTATGAGGATTGTTACGAGTTCGTTAATACGCAACAAAACTTTTACAACAAAATGGGGTGTTTTAAAAAAGAGAACGCTCCGAAAGAATGGCATAGGAGGTAGAGAATGACAGTATGGGATTTTTTATGGCTAGTTGGTGGTGTATGGGCATTTATTATAATACTTAGCAAACAACTTGAATATAAAGAGGTATCTTGGATAGATTTTTTTGGGAGTTTTATTGTCGGCATGATACTTTCTTGGGGAGTAGTTTTATTTGATTTTACAAGGAGAGATAAATGACACAAAAACAATTTGATGTAGAAGGAAAGGATATTTGGGATATATTTCCAGAAAAAACTTATAAAATAGTACGAGGTAAACACGAGACTTTTTTATTTGATAAAAATGGAGAGTGTTTTGCTACTGCTCCGCATTATTTAATCAAAATAAACTGGCACGATAAAACAGAAATCACACGTCCTGTCAATTATGAAGATATGATAGGCTGTGTAGGGTGGTTTGGAGGTAAAAGAAATAAGACAACTCTATCTATTCTTAAAAGTGTAGACTGTACTTATGGCAATCCTTGGTTCGAATGTAAAGACGGAAAGCATTGGGACGACTTCACCCCTGCCAAGAAATCAGAACTTAAATTCTATGGAGAAGATAAATGACACTAGCAGAAGTATTAAAACACGTTTTTTTCAGACAAGGATATGACAGAGGAAGTCAATAAATACACTGTCACACATACTAACTCAGATAACTATACTATCGAGGCTAATGGTATTGTTTTACAGGTAACTAAAGCTCAAGAATAACCTTGTTAAGATCTTGTTAATTTAAAGTTAAAATAATGTGGATAACTTTTTTATATATATAATTTAAAATATATTTAAACAACAACTACAAAAAAGGTTGACTTTTTAAAAAATCCATGTTATTATTAGTTATGCTTAATGCATCAGGGGCGGTTGTCATCCGCTGTGCCGCCGTCCCTGTCCGGATTTTAACAGCGGACGGAAAGAAAGGGTACAGCAATGAAACTTAATGACAATATCGAAATTTATGCAGGCAAGCAACATTTCATAGAAAAATTCAATTTTAACAATTTTATTTCAGAGTATAAAAATCTAAACTATGAAGGGCAAAAGGCTTTCATTGAGTCTTTTGATGTTTCTACCAACCCTGAATGGTTACAGTTAAAACGTGGTTATTTAGGAGCTTCAACAGCTCATGACTTCCTTACGGATTCTCAAAAAGTATCTTCTTTAAAACGTACTAAGGCTTGGCAAGAAATGAGTGTAGCTGATCGTAAAGCTAAGTTGGCAGAGATTCCGGTTGAAGAGAGATTAGGAGAAGGTTGTAAAAAATTAGCCTATAAAATCCTAGCAGAACGCCGGACGAGTTGGCAAGAACCAGAACCAGTTTGGGCAGAAAAAACTCAAATCAAAAGAGGTTTAGTCTTTGAACATCCTGCAACTGAACTCTACAAAAAAATTGAAGGGTTGACAGATGAAAACCTTTTAGATGTTTTATTCGTCCGTAATGGAGATTTAATGGGATTTTCTCCAGACAAATTAGTCATAAAAGGAGATAAAAGAATCTGCTTGGAGATTAAGAACTTTGAACCTCCGGCATTTTATAAAGCCGTTGCAGACTCAGAAAAACCTGAAACTATTGAACAAGTTCAGTGGCAAATCCATGTAGGGAATTTAAATAGAGTTGATATTTTATACTGCTCACAAGAGGATGGAAGCTACAAATTAGTCCGCTATGGAAAAGGAATTGATTATATGGAGGCTTTCACTCAAAGAGAGGCAGAGTTCAGAGAATATTTGACAATTCTCGAAAATAAGATAAACTCAGAAATAGTCGAAGTTAATATTTAGGGAAAAGATGAAAGAGCTTACAGAGGAAGAATTAGAAGAAAAAAGACGGAAGAATAGAGAGCGTGTTACCCGATACAGGGTTAAACATGGGATTTTATCCACAGGAAGAGGGCAAACTAAAAGAGGGGAAAGAGTTACCTCAGAGATTAAAAATGGGGTACTTATCCACACCAGAGAAAGGGACGAGTGGAGACCAGAACCTCAAACTCATTTAACTAAAGATTCTAAACTAGAGGACTTACTTCCTTGGGCAATGGAAGTTGCAGAGGAATTGAGATGTAATCCTACTCCGGCAGCTTGGGCAAGTGCCTTAAATTCAGTTTTAAAAATAATAGAATACCTTGATAAAAAACTACCTCCAACGATGCCGGATGTTAAACCAAGACCAAGACAGGTTATAGTATTATCAGATGAAAATGAGGAAACTGAAGAATGACAACGATTTTATCCGTCCCTGATATTTTAGCTAATTGCCCTAAGAAACTTATAAGATACTATCCAACATTGGCTAACTCTCTAAAGTATAGAAAAGAAGCTAAAAAAGCAGGATTAAAACCTGAATTTATCCCTAAACCTTACGTCATCGTAATTGAAGGATCAAGACTAGGGGGAAAATCTCAATTTGCTTATCGTGCCTCTATATCCATGATACTAGACGGATATGCTCAGAGTGCTATGCTTGCCACTATTACAGAGGACGGATCCAAAGATACCGCCGCTTTAATTGACAGTATTCTAAAAGAAGCAGAAGAACCTGTTTTATTCTCACGTGAATCAGACCGTCCAATCAGAATCCTATCCAATGGAGAACCTTTTTATATCGAATATTTAAACAAAGTAGATTCAAAAGCACGCCAAACCGAAGCCGATATTCTAATCTTAGAAGAGTTAGAAAAGTGGAACGAGCAAGCCGGAAACACCGCTTTATATACTATGATCAGACACTTTGATTGTTTTATCGTCCTATCGAACCAGTTGCCACGTTGGGCAAGAGTGTTTTTTGATACTTTTAATGCTACCTACGTCCGTATAGATTATTGGGAGAATGAGGCACTAGAACCTGCAATCAAGGAAGCCTTAGAGGAGAAGAGGAAACTCGATCCTGAGGGTTGGGCAAGAGATGTCATGTATCAACCAACCGGAGGAGCTAACAGAGTATTTACAGAAAGAGCTTTAAACAATTTATACCTACCTACACCGAAGAATTTTAATCCTTACGTTTCTATCCTATCAATAGATTGTGGTGCAGGTGGAGCTGATAACTCAGTCGTATTTAGGTTAGATATGGATAAGGATTTTGTGATTAACGCTCATTTACTCATGGATGAATCAGTAGCTCCAGAACCTCTATGTCAGAGAATAGCTAAGTATAAAATAGAGGAAAGAGCAGCAGAAGAGGTTTGGGATGCCAATGGTGTAGGGGGAGCTATCATGCAATTCAGAGCTCCAAAAGAAGAATGGAATAACCGAGGGATAGTTCCACATATAGGAAAGGCTTTAGAGGAATCTGTTTATTATAACGCCAGAGCTGAAGCATATATGTTGACAGCAGATGCCCTCCAAAGAGCAGCGTTAAGAGTGTCGGGACTTTCTGTAAGACAGCAGGAAGAACTTTCTTTAGAAATTCGTGCTACTACTTTCCGAGAAACCGAGGAAGCCAGAACCCACAACACTTTCAGAATAGAAAAGAAAGCCGAGATAAAAAAGAGATTAGGTGGACTTTCCCCTAACAAATTAGATGCTTTGTGCATAGGTGTATGGAGATTATTGACATTTCATAAAAATAATGTAAAATCTGTAACATCGAATTATAGTACTCAAGTCACAACTAGCGGAGTACCAACTCTATGAACGAAGAAAGATACAAGTTTTTACAACAAAAGGTTTACGGATCAAAAGAAGCTTTAGAGCTATTTACTTTTGAATTAAGCCAACTTTTATCCACAGCTCATAGACCGAGTGAAAATGATCCAAACAACGAAGGAGCAAAAGTAGCTATGGCAGTTGCGGAAATGTATCAATATTTTATCAATCAATATTTTTTAATTAACAATGGAGAAAAGGAAAATGACAGAAGAAGCACAGGAAACCCAAGTCTCGAATAATGAAACTCAAGATAATTCCCCAGATTTATCTGCTTATTTTAAAGACGGAGAAGCAGGGGTATTTGATCCTGAAAAAGTAGCAGGATTAGCACGTGATTTAGAAAACCAAAAAAAGAGCACATCTTATTTTCAATCTCAATTCATGAAGAAGAACGGAGTGCCGGAAACAGCTGAAGGTTATTATGAACACTTCAAAGCTGATTCTTCCTATGAAAATTTAATGAAAGATGAATCTGTTAAGAACGGTATGGACGAGTTCTTTAAATGGTGCAAAGAAAATAATATAGGGGAGAGAGAGGCTTTATTATTTGCCGATCATAATATGAAAAACGCCTCACAATTATTCATGAGTGAGGAAGAACAACAAGCCGAGCAAGCTAGAATCTATGAAGAAGAACTCGAAAAAGCCAAACCTATGTTGGAAAATTTAGGACGTACGCTTGAAGAAAACAACGTCATTATAGAGAATTTTTTAAACAGTCCCTCTATCTTTACAAATAATCCAGAAATGAAAGAAGCATTAAGAAACTTGGCAGATTCAGATGCTATGGGTTATAAAATTGTTACTTTACTAACTCAAGCTGTAGAACATAAGGGAGTGCCGGTAATCACTGGATCAACAGAGGGTAAAGATAAAGCTGCTTTGATGAAAGATTATCAGAATGAATCCAACCCAGAATTAAGAGAAGCCTTAATGAAAAAATTCTTAGGAGAAGAGTAATGAGTTGGTATCAGGAAGCACAAAAAAGCGATAGCATAAAAGTAAAAGAGTTACTCAAAGCGTACGTAGCCGAAAAAGATGAAACGAAACGTAAAGCTATCAAGGAAGCCGTTATTCTTATTTTAGGAATTAAAGAGGATAAAGAACCTGAAAATCCTTTTTTGGTAGTTGAAACTAAGGAAGAGGAGAAAGATGAAAATAAAAAAAATAATTCTTTTTCTTTTCCAACTACTCAGGAAGAGATTTTTAAGATTAACGATTTAGAAACTTTAGAGAAAATCTTTCATGAATCTAAGACTAAAGGGATCGAGTTAGAGAAAACTAGATTAAAACATGAGACTTTCAAGGAAAGAATTGCTTTAAATAAAAAAATTTGGGCAATCCGTAGAATTGGATTCATGGCACATCACAAAGCTAACGAGATTAAACTCTATCTAAAGAGAAAAGAGAACGCCTCTAAAGTAAATATGATCCACAAAAAGAGACAGATTTTCATTAACCTAATCAAACAGGGAATTTCATTTTCTCGTATTTGTGAGATTGACGATGGATTAAAAAAGGAAGAACTTAACGATATAGTAAACGGAGACGTATTAGAAGCGTGCAAACCTTACATGAAAAATATCTGCTCAAAATGGGCGAAATGGTGTGAAATGAACCTAAAGGAGGATAAATGACAGGGAAAGTAAAACAAGAACTTATTGAAGTCAGACAAGGGGATTCGTTCACAATTAACATAGCGGTAAGTAAAATTTGTGGACAGCCAACCGACTTAACAGGAGCGAGTTTACTCATGCAAGTTAGAACAACGAGCGGAGAACTCGTTTTTTCTGTTTCTGGAACTCCGGTAGATGTATTAAATGGGAAGATGGCTTTACTTCTTACTCCAACCGAGACTTCAATAGATGTAGGAGATTATTTGACGGATATTCAATTAACCATGGCAGACGGATCCGTTAATACAATTTACCCTGCTAACGTTAATAAAGTAGCTACGTTTAGAATCACTGAACAAATAACACAGGAGGACTAAATGCAGTATGATGTAAACCAAGGACTACTCCAAGTCATTATTGAAGGGGAAGAAATAAACGCAGTCGTAGGGGAAGCTGCTCAAATTAACGTAGGAGAAGCTATTAACTATATTCGAACCGGAACAGAAGAGATCGAACAAGCCGTTCAGGAAGGTATCACTGAATTTAATGGGAACGCTGTAGAGAAAACTAATGAGTTCGATTTAAACGCTCAAAACAAAAACTCCGATTTTAACTCTAATGCTACTCAAAAGACTTTAGACTTTAATTCTAATGCCTCAGATAAAACCTCGGACTTTAATCTAAACGCTCAGGAGAAGACTTCAGAATTTAACGCAAACGCCGTTGAGAAAACAAATGATTTTAATTCAAATGCTCAGGATAAAACCGGAGACTTCAACGACAATGCAGTCGATAAAACAAACGATTTTAATGATAATGCTACAGATAAGACAGGGGATTTTAACGACAATGCCTCTGATAAAACCGATGCTTTTGATTTAAACGCTCAAAACAAAACCTCCGATTTTAATGATAATTACACCGAAAAGAAAGGTTTAATTGATGCTCAAGTTAGCATAGCAGAAGGAGCAGCAACAACAGCCACAACTCAAGCAGGATTAGCTAAACAATGGGCAGTCGGGGATCCAAGCGAACCGACCGGAAATTCATCTAAATATTGGGCTACTCAAGCCTCAAGCAGTGCAACGGCAGCTGCTACCTCAGAAGATCATGCAGAAGTTTGGGCAGAGGGAACAGATCAAGAAGTTCAGGCTTTGGGAGGACTTCACTCAGCTAAAGGTTGGGCAGCAGAAGCAGCCACAGGTCAAATTAACTCAGACTGGACAGAGACAGACACATCTTCAAAAGCCTACATTCTACACAAACCGACAGCAGGTGCAAATATAAGCCTAGCAAATAATCAAATTTCAGCTGTATCTGATGCTAGTCCTACTTCAAGTTCTACTAATCTTGTACAATCAGGAGGGGTTTACACTAGCCTGAACAATCTCCAGACTCAGATTGACGCAATCGTAGCTAGTTCAGACGTGTTTGACATTGTAGGAACTTATGTAGAATTACAGGCTTATAATATTTCAACAGTTCCAGTAAATGATATTATTAAAGTTTTAGTTGACTCTACCCACAGCAACGCTGCAACCTACTATAGATGTGTGGAATCTGGTGGAGTTAAGAGTTGGTCATACGTAGGCTCAGAAGGTGCTTACTATACTAAAGGAGAGGCAGATAACAAATTTTCTACAATCACTGCTACAGGTAATTCTCTAGACTATACAGGGAATACACTATCTTTAGAGAACTCTTCAGGAACTGTATTAAGCTCGGTTACAATCAATTCAACACCTGATTTAGATAATAAGAGTATCACTTTAAACGGAAGCTCACAATTACAAACAGTAGGTGTTATCAACCAAAACGCAACGACAACAGCCATTAAGACTTGGACAGGAACTCGTCAACAGTATGACGCTATTGTTACCAAAGACGCTAACACGCTATATAACATCACAGATGACACAGATGTTTCTCTGAGCCTGTTGGAAGCTCTTTATCCCGTCGGGTCGGTCTATATCACGACAGCTAACACTTGCCCTTTGAGTGCTTTAATAAGTGGCAGTACTTGGACTTTGCAAAGCAGCGGTATTGTAACAAGTGTTGATACGAATGTTCCTGTTAAAGGAGACGGTAAAGGAATTGTATTCAAAGGGGAATCTTATGAATGCGGACTAAAAGCTGTTGGTACATATGGATTTTCTGAAACATCAACTATTGATGCAGACATTGGTAGTTCAGCAGGCGGTGCTGGCTCTAATGTGGAAACAGGTAAAGTATTAGGGTTACATCCTGACGCAACAAAATCTCACGTTGTTGGTACAGTGACACGTTCAATACTTCCAGTCAACATTTTTGAAAGGACAGCATAATGAGTTTATATTTAGGAGAAAATTGTATTAGTGCCGGTGGCAGTTCAGCGTTTAAGAACAACAACATCGGCGAGATTATCCAGTCTACAATACCTCTGACAGACGCAGGCTTACATTTATTAGATGGCTCGTTAATTAGCGGCTCAGGCTCTTATAGTGCTTTTGTAACATATATGGCAGGGCTTGTATCTGATTATCCTGATTGTTTCTGTTCAGAAGCAGACTGGCAACAAACTGTTACCGATTACGGAGTTTGTGGCAAGTTTGTTTATGATAGCGTCAATAATACAGTTCGCTTGCCAAAGATAACAGGGTTTACTGAGGGAACAATTGACCCGACAGTTTTAGGAGATTTAACAGAGGCAGGATTGCCGAATATTACTGGTCAAGTTGGTATATACGCTGCAAAATCTACTTCATCCTCTACAACCGTTGATAATATGATAAAGTCTGGTGCTTTTTCAGACTCTTATGGTACAGCGTTAAGAACAACTCCGTCTTCAACGACAGGTACGACTTCATGTAGAGAAGGTATATATGTTTTAGATGCTTCTGACTCAAACTCTATCTATGGCAACTCTACCACAGTTCAACCTCAATCTATAAAGGTACTTTATTATATTGTCATAGCAACCTTAACAAAGACAGACATTGAAGTAGATATTGATGAGATAGCAACAGACCTGAACGGCAAAGCAGATGTTGATTTAAGCAACTTAAATAGCACTGGTCAAAAGGTTATTGATGGACAGTGGGTGGAGAAGTATTTAACCGTTGCAAGCAGTGAAACAGCTCCTACAACAACGCCACTTAGTTATAGTTTATCATCTTATTTACCCGATGATGGGTATAATTATGAGGTTATAGGTTATGCATCAGGAACGACCGGTTCATCATCGGGAAATCGAATAACGCTTAAAATTATGGGAGATATACTCACAAACTCCAACCGTATCGCACAAGTAATAACAAGGACATCATCGGCGATGATATGTTCAGGATATTTCAAATTGCCGATAGGAGCAAATAGATGGCTAAAAATGAACGAAGATAGCAACAACACTGGTACTTTTAGTATATCTTTGATAGGGTACCGCCGTATAGGTACAAACAGTTAGGAGAATAATAATGTATTACGCTTTTATAAATAATGGAAAATTAGATGGTTGTGGACAGTGCAGACAATTAACTCAAGGTGTTCAGAATATAGAAATATCCGATGAGATAGCTGAGCATATCCAAGAGTATATCTGGGACGGAGAAAAGATTATTGAGGATTCTAACCATACATATCAAAAACAGCAACGTATTGCCGAGCTAAAACAACTCTTAGCTGATAGTGATTATTGGGGACAGAAGTACCTCGATGGCGAGTATACAGAAGAAGAATGGGAGGCTAAAAAGGCTCAGCGTAAGGCTTGGAGAGAAGAAATAAGAGGATTAGAATGATATACAAAGGTAATGCTAAAATAAGAGAGGGGGTGGTAAAAATGGCTTGCAAAGGGGGAAAGAAAAAATGAAATATTTAGACATAGATAGAATATGGTCTTATTTAATAATGGCTCTGGCGAGCTTTTTTGAGCCCGTCGGAGTCGTTTT
>Ga0310786_10001673_pt1 | contig 35549 bp, 32 predicted proteins | sample AusTroGonzalo_MG_FD_203881 | JGI IMG/M metagenome (GOLD analysis project Ga0310786, IMG submission 203881) | Bovine rumen microbial communities from tropical cattle in Woodstock, Queensland, Australia - Gonzalo_03 (v2) (version 2) | ecosystem: Host-associated > Mammals > Digestive system >... | reverse complement strand
CTCGCATGATCAACAACCCTGATACAACCACAATGGACAATCTAATCAAGGGGCTTATTGCTCTTGGCGAGCCGATAAGCAAAATCGCCGCATGCCTGTTGCTGTGCACCGGCAGCAACTAACGATTATTTTTAAGGAAACATACTGACCTTCAAGCCGCAAGACTCGGTCTAATATGCCATGCGTGGCGATCGCTTCATAAAACGACCCGAAGCGTGGAAGTAGCGAAACAAATGCGGCGGGAATCGCTTCCCACCACTTGAGGCGAGGTCGGCTTGGAGTACAAGTTCGACCCGAAGAAAGGCCTCGTAGGCGAGACGTCGCTACATATCTGCGACGGAAACGCCATGTATGCCGTAGCCGTCGCGCATCATCTCGGGGTGCTTTCTGAAGAACGCCGCCACTTTGATCCTTAGCGCTGTATCGTCATATCGACGAGCGTCAAGCTTCACCTCGTAGAAGTCCAGCGCACCTGAGAATTCGTTCTCGCATACGAGGTCTATCTCGTTTTCGCCCTTCCTGTCCCACCAAGAGCCGATTCGGGTGTACTTGCCGTCCTCAAGAAACTTCGCCTTGAAATACTGTTCAAGGGCAAACCCGGAAAAAGCGTCCAAGTCCCGCTCCACCACCTCCTCGAGGAGCTGCAGTTTCTTCTGCTCTATCAGATGCATGTACTTGTACACAAACCTGAACCAAAACCTGACAAAGCAGTCGTCAATCTGGTATAGGCAGTTCTTGTTTGTCGCCCTGTCGAAAATCGGTTGCTTCTTCGAAATGAACGAGTATGCAGTTTCCAGTTTCGTCAAATGTCCGCCGATATCCGCCCCGACTATGTTCCTTATCTCCGCAAACGACGTCCGCCCGGCGGATATTGCGGAAAGGATGGAGAAATACACGCCATACTCCTTGCCGAACTCCTCGCTGAGGATAACCCTGCCTTCGTCTATATACGACGAGCTTAGTGAAAACACGTTGTCCAGCATCTTCTTTCGAGTCATGGCCCTGGAATCCACGAACAACTCGACATACCTTGCTATTCCACCCGTCAACGTCCAGAGGGCAAGGAGATCTTTCCCAGAATATCTCGCATTCTGCTCCGCTATCACGCTCTTCAATAGCGAGACAGGGAACGGAGCTATGCTCAACTTGCCAACGACTCCTTTTCAATCAGGCAAATCTCGGTTTGCCAAACGGACGTTTGCCAAACAGCCGTTTGTGACCTGCATTATACTATATTGCCGTTCGCAAGTCAAGGTCGGCAAAGTTCAAGGGCGATCGTGGCTAAGAAGATGCAAAGGACGGGATCCGCCTTGCGGAAAGCGCACTCAGCACTACTAGGCGAAAGAAGCCGTCACCTCCGCAGGTGGCGGCTTGTTTTATCTTAGATTTCCTTAGCCTTTATTCTGCGAAGGACGTTGTGTTCAAAGGCACGAATTCCGCCAAAGAACTTGAACTCAGATGACGTCATTAAAAGATGATGTTTGATCTTAAGCTCCAAAAGGTGTGTTGTGCAAATGAGGTCAGCAATTTGAAAAAGTCGATACTTGGCCGGCCTGACGTCTTGCACGAACACAACAGGACACGGCGATTCTTTCTTAAACGTCTCAAGCAGGAGATTCGTAACCGGGGCCTGACCACAATCATAATACACCTTGATGTCCGACAACTCGGACAACTCATCGCGCTGGCTGCGAAGAAAGTCCTCAAGTCCGCTTTGCAGTTCTGCCGTGATCTGCGCAATGGAACCCACAAAGCTTTTATCCACGGAAAGGCAATGATATTTGAAATCTACACGATGCGAGAACGCCAACATACGCGAGAAAATGCGACCACGCCATTTACGACTCATAACGGCATATGCTTTCTCTCGACGAATCAACGGCCCGGCATGGAAACAATGCTCCTCAAGTCCAATCTCAGCCTCAAGGCGCTCAAGTTCTCGAACGCTTTCATCAATGCGCTTTGACTGATCGTGCAGAACCAATGCAATTATGTAAAAACGTGAGTCCTTGTCAGGATACTGAAAGTTTCCCGACTCATCTACAAAGATACTCAGTTCTTTTCGCTTCATCGAATCTTCAAGAAAAGAAAGCGGTGGAAATTTCTTTCCACCACTCCCACGAGGACTTTCCCTCGCATCAAGGTGACCCCCTTGTGAGAGATCGGAATGTATTATACCAAAATTGAATTTCGCCCGCAAGTAGGCTATAGGCAAAGTTCGAGGGCGAAAAAAAAAACAGCCACAAGGGGGGGGGTAGCGCTCGGCGGATTAGATTTCTGAGAGGATTTTGGCGCGGGTTGCCGCGTATTCATCCTCGGTGACGAGCCCTTGCGCCCGATACTGCTCAAGACGGGCAAGGCGAGCAGGAATACTGCTTCGCATTGCAGGGGAACGGGGAACAGGTAACGGGGAACGAGGAACAAGTGATGGTTCCCCAATCACAGGAATCGATGCGACTGCAGAGCGCAAGGCATCAAGATTCTCGTGGTAATAGTGCCGCGTCATGGCGGTAGAGCAATGCCCGACGATGCTCTGCACGACCGGGAGCGGGACGCCCGCGTTGGCAGAGAGCGAGACAAATGTATGCCGAAGCGAATGGAACGAGGCGACGACGGACTTACGGGGGCGCCCTTCTAACTTGACCGACATCGTTATGTTCGCCGCCTTGAATATCTTTCGAAGGCACTCGTCCAGCCGCCAGTTCTGGTTGAGATACATTTCCGCTATCGCAGGGTTTACGAAGCCGATCAAAGAATTGTCTCGCGAGGATATATCTTGCAACTCAGCAAGAAGCTGCGGATGGATCGGGATTGTGACTGGGCGGCCGTGCATATGCTTTTTCGTCTTTTCCGGGATTACCTGTATGACTTGCCGCTCCAAGTTCACACAATCCCACGACAAACGGCAGCAATCGCCAAGGCGAAGCCCCGTGTAGATGCCGATCATCAAAAGGAGCTTCCATTGAGGCCCCTCCTTCGATGCCGCTGCGTAAAGACGCTCCACCTCGTCGAGCGTAAGCTCCCGGCGGCTCACCGAGTCGTCGGCGCGAAGGCACACCCCCGCCCAAGGGTCGTGCGTGACGCCCGCCTTGTCCGCAAGCGTGCGGAAGACTTCGCGCAGAGCGCAGACGTGGTTGTTGTAGGTCGTCGCCGAGTGGTAGCAGCGGAACTCGGCGAGGTATTCCGCGACTGCCGTCTCCGTCACTTCGGCGAGGTGGCCGATCTCGACGTGGTTCTCTTCCATCCATCGTGCAAACGCCATCCACACCATCCGCTTGGAGGCAAGAGTCGCCTTGGCTATGTCGCGGCGGTTTGGCGACATCTCGTAGTGATGCCACGCCTCGGCGAGCGGGAGTTTCATCGCCCCAAGCCCCATCGGGGCGAGAAAGCGGCTTAAAAACGCCTCCGCCTTGTCCCGGCTCCTCGTTCCCGCAGAGCGACTCAAACGCCGCCCGTTTACGCCTATGCGGACAGTCCAGCGTCCGCTCTTTTCCTGTTGCAGGCTTCCTGTTCCTTTTTCCCTGGCCATTTAAGGTCTCCTTTCCTTTTGTCTGTTTTGGGAAAGGGACCGCGAACGAGACGGTCAAAATATCTCGTGCGATGAACGCTACCGGCAGAGTTCGAGGGCGATCATGGCGAAGGAGGTGCAGAGGACGGGATCAGCCTCCCAGAAGCGGTTGTTGTCGTTGGACCAGCTTCCGTCGGGCTTCTGGAGCGACATCAGCTTTGCGGAAAGCTCGCGCCGCCAGTCGTGGCCGCCCACCGAATCTGCGCCGGACGCGGCGAGCGCCCTCGCCATTATGTCGTAGAAGTAGTAAAGCCCCTGGCTGCCCATGCCGGGGTTTTCGTCAACGGTCCAGTTCGAGGAAAGATACTTGAACGACTGCCTAACGCGCGGATCGCCCTTGTCGAGCCTCGCCGAGCACATCGAAAGAACTGCCGCGTATGTCATCGAGCCGTAGGCGCGGAGATGCACCCTTCCCTGCGCGTTCGTGGCAAGCCCCGCCTGCGGCGTGCGCTCGTTGTAGGCGGCTCCGCCCGCGTCCGGGCCCTCGCGCTCCATCAAATTCTCGACGAACGCAATCGCCTTCTCCCAGTCGATGTCAACTCTCTTCCCTCCGGTGCGAAATTCCTCAAGGGAGGACGTCTTCGCCATTGCGCTAAGAGCATACGAAGTATTGGAGAGATCCGCATAGCGCCGCCGCGAGACCTTGTCGTAGCCGAATCCCCCCGCCATCGTGTCGTCGCCGGAGAGCTGCGAAGAGGCGATATACTCCCTCGCCTTCAAAAGCGCCGCCTTCGGGGCGAGGCCGGAATCATACAACGCGCAAAGGCAGACTGATGTGTTGTAGTTACCAAGCCCCGATCCGCCGCGCCCCGGCTTTGGAACGTAGAAGCCGCCGTCAGGACGCTGCGTGGAAAGGACATACTTGGCCGCCCTCTTCATCGGCTCCTTAGGGACTCCCTTCGCGCCGTTAAGCGCCCATAATGGCAAAGCCGTTAGAGCCGGCATCTGCGGATCGCTCCAGTGGCCGTCAGGGCTCTGGTTCGCAAGGAGAAACGAAACGCCGTTGGAGACTGCAGCCTCTATCGTCAGCGCCGCCGCAAGCAAAACTCCGGACATATCTAACCTCCTCCCAACCGGCCCTTCGGCCTATCTTAGCTTAAATTCGAGCGTCAGCCGCGCAGTAGAGGCAACGGAACCGCCCCCCGACTTCGCTGGCGTAAACCTCGCGCCCTTCGCGGCTCGCACCGACGCTTCGTCAAGCTCCGCGAAACCGCTTGACGAAACAACCTTGACATTCCCGACAGAGCCGTCAGAGCCTACGAAGATCTCAAGGACAACTCTTCCTTCCTCGCCGCGCTTGCGAGCCCCCTTCGGATAGTCTGGCTTTATCGCCTTGCGCGGCTTTGGCGGCGCGTCGATTTTTGCTTGCCTCGGGGCCTCTGCCGCCGAAGCCTGTTTTGGTTGCGAGGGCGGAGTCTTGAACTTTTCTGGGCTGTCTTCCGGCTCGTGACGGACAAGCGAGCGTGGATCCGCGTTAATCTGGCGGAGATCTGGCGGCGGAGGCTGCGGGGCGCTCGACTTGGGCTGCATCTCGCTTGCGGCTGGCGGCACGTCCTCAAGCGCGGAGGCCGCAACGGCTGGAGCCGCCTCCTTGTCTGTCTCGGCGAAGCTCAGCTCTACGCTCGATACGTCGAGAGTCGCGATCGTCTCCGGCTCGGAAGCCGCCGAAAGGCAGATTGCCGCCGCCAATGCAACGAGCGCATGCGCGAGTAGCGACGCGGCAATGGCGAGAGCGACCCTCATTTTTCCTTCCCGCTGACCTGAAAACTCGCCTTCTCCACGCCCGCCGCCTTCAGCTCGCCAAGAAGCTCCATCCCAGCGCCGAGGGAAGCGCGGCGGTCGCCGGATATGAGAACGGGCAAGTTCATCTTAAGCGAGATAAGCTCCTTTACGCGAGAGACGATTTCCTCTCGGCCAAGCGCAACCCCATTGAACTGCATCGAGTCGTCGGCGGCAATGGTTATCACTATGCGCTCGCCCTTTTCCTCGGCTCCCTTCGCATTCGGGAGATCGACCTTGAGCCCCCTATGGACGGCCATGTCGAATATGCAGTAGATGAAGAAGACGAGCACGAGGAACATGACATCCATGAGAGATGTCATCTCAAGCCTCGCGCCCCTGCGCCTGCGTCCGGCTCTGGCCGCGCCAGCCATCCGCCTCTACTCCCCCTCGACGCGAGAGTCGAGAATGTTGTATGGAAAGAGCAGGAGAAGCGACGCGACAAGCCCCGCCGCCGTCGTGATGAGCGCCTCGCCTATGCCGGCGGTCGCGGCCATTGGATTTACCGCCCCCTCTGCGCCGTTAAGAGCGCCGAACGTGCGGATAATCCCCATGACCGTGCCGAGGATGCCGAGCATGGGCTCTGCCGTGATTATGGTGGAGACTACGACAAGCCCCCTCCCGTCGCGCCGCCCTGCGCGGAACTCAAGAGCCTTCCAGATGAGTATCGCAAGCCCTATCACGGAGAGCGCGAGAATCGGCCACATGACAGGGCCGCCGGCGATAAACATCTTTACGAGCCTGTCCATCCTGAAGTTCTCACGCGAGCTTTGCGAGGGCGCTTGCGATTCCCGTGTAGTTCGAGGGCGTCATCTTGAGAAGACGATCCTTGTCGGCCTTTGGGAGCGGCAGGGCCTTCACGAAGTCGCGCATGATCTCGGCGTTTACGCGCCTTCCGCGCGTAAGCTCCTTGAGGCGCTCGTAGGGGCGGTCCATGCCGACCTTGCGCATGACGGTCTGGATCGGCTCTGCAAGAACCTCCCAGTTGGAATCGAGGTCCGCGGCAAGCTTCTCTTCGTTGAGCTCGAGCTTGCCAAGCCCCTTCAAGGTGGAGCGGATCGCGATGAGCGTGTAGCCGAAGCCAACGCCCATGTTGCGGAGCGTCGTAGAGTCGGTGAGGTCGCGCTGCATGCGGGAGACCTGGAGCTTACGCGCCATGAAACCCATGACGGCGTTCGCAAGCCCGATGTTGCCCTCGGAGTTCTCGAAGTCGATGGGGTTCACCTTGTGCGGCATCGTGGAAGAGCCGATCTCGCCCTTAATGGTGCGCTGCTTGAAGTAGCCCATCGAGACATACATCCAGACATCGCGGTCGAAGTCGAGGAGCACCGAATTCCAGCGGCAGATCGCGTCGAAGAGCTCGGCGATTCCGTCGTGGCTTTCGATCTGCGTCGTAAGGCGGTTCTGCCTGAGGCCAAGCGACGTTATGACCTTGTTGGAAAGCTTCTCCCAGTTGACTTTCGGATATGCGGAGAGGTGCGCGTTGAAGTTGCCGACGGCGCCGTTCATCTTCGCAGGCATCACGAGGCGGTCGATTTCCGCCGCCTGGCGCTTCAGACGCGCGGAGACGACGGCGAGCTCCTTGCCGACGGTCGTCGGAGACGCGGGCTGGCCGTGGGTGTGCGCAAGCATGGGGATAGAGGCCCACGCCTTCGCCATCTTCGCAATGGCGGCGGTCACCTCGTCCATGGCGGCGCGGAGCGCCTTCTTGCCGTCGCGCAGCATGAGCGCGTGGGACATGTTGTTGATGTCCTCGCTCGTGCAGGAGAAGTGGATGAACTCAAGCGTCTTCGCGCCGGACTTCCCGAACGCGGGAGCGAGCTTCTCCTTGAGGAAATACTCTACCGCCTTGACGTCGTGGTTCGTCGTCCGCTCGATTTCCTTGACGCGCCTCGCGTCAGCGACCGAGAACTCCGCCGCGACTCGGGCGACTGCCTTCGCCTGCGCGGCGGTTAGGCGGCATTCCGGGATGCCCTTCTCGGCGGCGAGAGTCGCGAGCCACTTGCACTCGACGACGACGCGGCGCTTTATGAGGCCGTATTCCGAAAAGACTTCCCTAAACTCGGCGCACTTGTCCGCGTAACGCCCGTCTATGGGGCTGACTGCAAGAAGAGAATCTATTTCCATAAGCCTTGTAGATTAGACAAGCTCCTTCGCCTTTTCAAGGACGTTCTCGACCGTAAAGCCGAACTCGCGCGCAAGGACCTTGTAGGGGCCGGACGCGCCGAAGTCGTCCTTGGTGACGAACCGCGTGGTCTTGTGGTTGATGCGGAAGCGGTCCCACCCGAAGCGGGAGCCGGCCTCGACTATAACGCGCTTGGCCATGAACTCCGGCGCAACGTAGTCGCGGTAGGTGCACTTCTGCGAGAGGAACCTGTCAACGGACGGCATCGAGACGACGCGCACCGAAACCCTCGACTCGCTCTCGGCGACAAGCCTCTTCGCGGCCTCAAGCGCAAGCGCGACCTCGGAGCCGGTGGCGATGAAGAGAATCGTGTCCTTCGTCTGCGCGCCGGACTGCCAGATCGTGTATCCGCCCTTCGCAACGCCCTCGGCGCTCGTCCCCTCGAGGATCGGGAGATCCTGGCGGGTAGTCATTATGCAGCTCGGGCCCTTGGTGTTCATGAGCATCTCGACCCATGCGTAGCCGGTCTCGTTGGCGTCGGCCGGGCGGAACGTGAGGACGTTCGGCATGGTCCGCATAGCGGCAAGCTGCTCGATTGGCTCGTGCGTCGGGCCGTCCTCGCCGACATAGAAGCTGTCGTGGGAGAAGACGAATATGGACGGCACGTCCATGATCGCCGCAAGACGTATCGCCGGGCGGCAGTAGTCGGAGAAGACGAAGAACGTCGCCCCGAACGCGCGGAAGTCCTCGTAGGCGGTAAGGCCGTTGACCATCGCCGTCATCGCGATTTCGCGCACTCCCCAGTGGAAGTTGCGGCCGCTGAAGTCCTCGGCCGATATCCAGCCGTATTTCTTGAGGCCAGTCTTGTTAGAGCCCTCGAGGTCGGCCGAGCCGCCGACGAGCGCCGGGAATACGTCTGCAAGCGCGTTCATGACAGTTCCGTTCGCCGCCCTCGTCGCCACCGGCTTTGCGGGGTCGAACTTCGGAAGCGCCGCGAGAAGCTGCTCGCGGGAAGGCGTTTCCGCGCCCTTCACGCCTGCGGCCTTCTCGTCCTTTACGTCCTTGTTGCGCCAGCGGTGGCAAAGAGCCCCGCGCGCGGCAAAAACGTCGTAAACCTCCTGCGGGACGAAGAAGCTCTTCTCTGGATCGAACCCGAGGGCCTTCTTTGTCGCCGCGACTTCCTCCGCGCCGAGCGGCGCGCCGTGGCAGCCGTGGGTTCCGGCCTTCGTCGGAGCGCCCTTGCCGATGATGGTCTCGGCGATAATGAGGACAGGCACGTCAGTAATCTTCTCGGCCTTACGATATGCGCGCTCGATGTCGTCGTAGTCGTGGCCGTTTACCTTGAAGACCTTCCAGCCGTAAGCCTCGAAGCGCTTCTTCGCGTCGTCGCGGTTGGTGTCGGTGACGTGGCCCTCGATCTGGATGTCGTTGAAGTCGTAGATCGCGATAAGCCCACCGAGCTTGAGCGTTCCCGCGAGAGACGCCGCCTCGTGGGAGATGCCCTCCTCCATGTCGCCGTCGCCCATGAAGACCCATGTGCGGTTCTCGCGCTTCTTCATCTTCGCGCCAATCGCAAGGCCGACGGCCATCGCAAAGCCCTGCCCGAGCGGGCCTGTCGTGACCTCTACGCCCGGCATTACGCCGCGTTCGGGGTGGCCGGCGCAGCGGGAGCCATACTGGCGGAAAGTCTGAAGTTCCTCCATCTTGACGTCGCCCGTTCCGGAAAGGTGGGCAAGCGCATAGACGAGGGACGAGGCATGGCCGCCGGAAAAGACGAGGCGGTCGCGGTTCTTCCACGTAACGTCCTTTGGATCGACGCGCAGGTGCCTAAGCCACAGCGTTGCGGCGAGGTCTGCCATGCCCATGGCCGCGCCAGGATGCCCGGATTTCGCCTTCTCAACCGTATCTGCGCAAAGGCAGCGGATGGTGTCGGCGGTAAGTTTAAGCTGGTCGTTGGTTATTTTCATCACTCACTCCTTGGAATAACTGAGTATTATACCTATAAACAGCACCCAAAGTCAACTCAATAGAGAAGAAGGAAAGGCGCGCGTCGGGATGCCCCGCTCCGGCGCGGGTGTCGCCCGATTATGCGCCGTCGCGTCGGGGCTGCCGGAGTGGGCGCTGACCGCCCGACCCGTTTTTCGACGGTCCCCATGCCATTGCCGCTCGCCCGGTAACGCCCGACCCGCACTTTGCGCCATACCCGACATGTCATACGCGAGGTGAATCTGCCGCGTTTCTTTTGCTTCCGCCCATACCCAACCGAGGTGAATCAAGGCGTCGCCAGACACGTCGGAGTCGCAAAGCTGCTCTCGTGCGTCCCCTGTCTCGCGGCGCGCTCCGGCAAACTTCCACGCCTCTCCGCTTAAAGGCATAGCGTCTCGGCCTCGCCTTCCGACCCCGGCCCATTCTGTTGAGAGTGGAGAGTGGAGAGTGTAAAGTTATTGGCGTTGTTGCGGTGCATCGCCTTTAGGAGCAGGGCTTGAACTGCGGGCGGAGGAGCGGAGGGGTGTCGCGAGTGAGGTATACGGAGGACTCGGCGCCGTATGAGAAGTTTTGCACGCAACCAACGATAGATGCCGAGGCATGGCAGGCTGAGGTAAGACGATTGTCTAAGCGCGAAAGGCGCAACGAGGTCCGTAGTGGACGAGATCGAGCGAGCATCCCCGCCGCTCCGCCGCAAATCGGGTCGGGCGGTCAGCGCACACGGAGGCGGCCATGCGCGCCGGACAGGGCAGTCAGCGCATACGGAGGCGGCCAAATCCAACCTACTCTGCCTTGAGGTCGCGCGACATCATCGCCTGGACCGCCTTCTTCGCGTCATAGCCCTCGTAGCAAAGGGCATAGACGAGCTCGCAGATAGGCATGTCAACGCAAAGGCGCTTTGCAAGGTCGTGGACGACCTTGGAGTTCCAGACGCCCTCCGCGACCATCTGCATTGAGCCGAGGATGTCGCCAATCTTCTCGCCTGCGCCAAGGCGCTCGCCGACGGAATGGTTGCGCGAATGGACCGAAGTGCAGGTGACGATAAGATCGCCTATCCCCGCAAGGCCCGAAAGAGTCTCCGGGCGGCCGCCGTAGGCAAGCACGAAGCGCTTCATCTCGACAAGCCCGCGAGTGATGAGCGCGGCGCGGGTATTGTCGCCAAAGCCCATGCCGTCGGAGCAGCCGACGGCGATTGCGAGCACGTTCTTGACCGCCCCGCCAATTTCCACGCCAACTGGGTCTGGTGAGGTATAGACGCGCATAAGGGGCCCGGACCATATCTCCTGAACGCGCTTCGCGCGCGATGCGTCTTCGCATGCGGCCACGATGGCCGTCGGGATGCCGCGAGCCACTTCCTCGGCGTGCGTCGGCCCCGCAAGCGCGACGACTGGCCCCACCCCGAGGATTTCTGCGCCAAGATCCGTCATGCGGCGGCACGTCTTCTCGCAAAGGCCCTTCGTTATGGAGACGACGAGCATGTCCTTGGTGACAAGCCCGCGAAAGCCCGAGACGACGGAGGTAAAATACTTCGACGGCGGCGCGAGGACGACGACATCCGCGCCCCTCACGGCCTCGCCGCGGTCGGAAGTGAGCGCAAGCGCGTCAGGAAGCGCAACGCCCTTCAAGAACCTGTCGTTAGTCCGCACGGCCTTCATGTGGTCGATGTAGTCGGGGAATGCGCCCCACACCGTCACGTCGTGCCCGTAGCCGCAGAGAAGCAGCGCATTAGCCGTCCCCCATCCGCCGTCGCCGATAACCGCAATCTTCATGGGGCATATTATACCAAAACGAGGCTCTTTTCACAAAAGCGAAAGGCCCGTCCGGGGAGCGCGCACGACTAACGCCAGCTATCGGTAGGCGACGCGCTGGCGCTGCATGCGCACCTTCGGCTCTTCAAGAAGAAGGGAATACCACCTGTCGCCAAGGCCGGAGTTGGTGAAGCGCGGCACCTTGTTGTTCATCAATGCCTCGTGGTTCTTCTTGAGGGTCTCGTCGTCGGACTTCTTCAGCGCATCTGAAAGAGTCTTGAACGCTCCGTCGACGTCGTCGCGCTTTACCTGAATCCAGCTCATGGTGGCCGCGAGGAGGACGTTTTCGTTGTAGCGCAGGCGCGCAACGCCCTTCCTATAGACCTTTAGAATCTCCTCAAGCGGCTGTCCGAGCATCTGCATCCGCGCCATCTTCATGCAACGCATGGTGGGATCCATCAATATGGCCTTCGGCATCAGCTGGTCAACTTCGCGGAAATCCTTTATCATCCACGAAAGCTGCAGGCGGGCCGTGGCTATCTGCCGGTCCATCATAGGCACCCAAAGCCTGTATTTCCGAAGCTTGTCGGTCTGCGCAAGCGCCTCCTTGACGAACACCTTCGTATCCTCGAATATCTCCTTCTGGGCGGCCTGCACGGAGCCCGGCGGACGCATCTGCCAGCGCTGCATCTTCTGCTGGAGTTTCTTCTGCCCTCCAAGCAGGATGGCCTGGACCGCCTCCATGTCGCCTTTCACGCGACGCTGTATCAGGAATGTCGCCACTCCCTGCGAAACCGCGAAGAAGAGGATGCCGATGAAAAGGCTCCAGCCAAAACCGAGGTCTGCGGGCCCCTGGGCCGCGAAGAAACAGCCGCAACCGACTGCGGCGGAAATAATGAATGTCAACATAATGAGGTGATTATACCATTTCGCCGCGCATCAATCAATCAGTTCGCATCGAGATGCACGCTCAGGCGCGGGTGTTGCCCGCCGTCGCGTATGGCTGCCTCCGTGTGCGCTGACCGCCCGACCCGTTTTTCGACGGTCCCCCTGGCATGGCATACTTTAGGTGAATCTCGCGCAGGGCTTTTGCTGACCGCCCATGCCCAACCGAGGTAAATCAAGGCGTCGCCAGCCATGCCAGACCGTCGAAAAGTCTCTCGTGCGGCCATCGCCCACTCCGGCAAACGCCACCGAAGAAGGGGTCGGGGTCGGAAGGCGAGGCCGAAGACCGAACGCAGGGCGGCGGCGGGCGGCCGGTTCGCGGCAGGCGCGCCGAGGCGCGAGCGTGGCGAGGACGCGGTATTCCGCGACGAAGCTACGCGACGCGGATCGGCCGCGAATGGCGCGGGAGGGCGCACGCTTCCGCCCGTAGGGAGGGATGAGGGCGAGACTTACGACCCCAGTGCCAAAAGGTGCCATGCGCGGGCGATTTCGCCGCCGACAGCGGAACGGACTGCTTCAGGGCGTGCGCGGATTCGGCAGGACTCGCCCCCGACGGCGTATATGCATACGCCGAGCGGGGCGAAGGACGCCGAAGCCGCCAGCCCTGGAGCGGGAGTACCGTTGCGGCGAAATCGCCCGCACGCTGACAAGGCACTCAAGACGGACGCGCCGCCTACAAGGAATAACGAATGGCGGAACTCAAAGTTCGCGGAGGGGATGCGTCATTCGTACCTAAGGCAGTCGATCGGATTTAGCTTCGACGCCCTGTATGCCGGGTAGAAGCCGAAGAACATGCCGACGAACGCGGAGAAGAAGAACGACCCGACCGCGCTCGAGACCTCTATGGATATGGGCCAGTTGTTTATCTCGCCGATCATGTTCGCCGCGACCACGCCCAGCACGACGCCGAGCGCCCCGCCGACGGTGGAGAGGACGACCGCCTCGAGGAGGAACTGCCAGAGTATGCAAGCCGGAGTCGCGCCTATGGCCATCCTGAGGCCGATCTCCTTGATGCGCTCGGTGACAGAGACGAGCATGATGTTCATTATGCCGATGCCGCCGACGAGGAGGGAAATCGCGGCAACGGCCGCAAGGAGGACGGTCATCAGTGACGACACCGACCCTACCGTGTTCATTATCTCCGTGGTGTCGCGCGTCTCGAAGTCGTTGTCCTCGTAGTCAGCGAGCCTGTGGCGCTGGCGCAGGAGCGCCCCCACCTCGCGCTTGGCCTCCTCCACGTCGTCCATGGTGTGGAGGGAGATGTTCATCATGTTTATGGCGCGGAACTGCGAGCGCTGGAGCACGCGGCCGACGGTGGTGTAGGGGGCCATGACGACGTCGTCCTGGTCCTGCCCCCAGCCGTTCGCGCCCTTCGACGCGAAGACGCCTACGATCTTGAACGGCATCGCCCCTATTCGGACGACCTTCCCGACTGGATCCTCGTCGTCGCGGAAGAGGTTGTTCTTTACAGTCGTGCCGATCACGCATACGCGGGAGTAGTTGCGCTGCTCAGACTCCTCGAAGAAGCGCCCCTCCGCGACTTCCCAGCTCCTGATCTCCGGCATGTCGAAGGAGACGCCGCTTACCCTCGTGTTGCAGTTCCTGTTCTCCCTCACGATCTGCGAGTTCACGTTGACCGACGGGGACACGGCCGAGACGAGGTGGCCGAGCTCGCGCTTGATCGCCTCCGCGTCGCCGGCCGTCATGGTCTGGCCCGAGCCCATGCCCGTCCTCACAGCGCCCTTCCTGTTCCTGTCGGGGAAGACCATGAGGAGGTTGTTGCCCATCGACGAAATCTCCTTCACCATCGCAGCCTGCGCGCCCCTCCCGATCGCCAGCACGGAAATGACGGCGGCGATGCCGACGATGATGCCGATGCACGTAAGGAGGCTCCGCGTCTTGTTGCGCAGGATGGCGAGGATGGCCACCTTGAATATCATCCCGACGTTCACGCCTTGCCTCCCCCGACTTCCGCGCCGCGCACGTCCCTAACGAGCTTTCCGTCCTTCATCACGAGGTGGCGCTTCGCGTATGCGGCGATGTCGTCCTCGTGCGTCACCATGATGATCGTTATGCCCTCGTTGGAAAGCTCCGTAAAAAGGTTCATGATCTCGATGGAGCTTTTAGTGTCGAGGTTGCCCGTAGGCTCGTCGGCGAAAAGGACTGGCGGCTCGTTCATAAGCGCGCGCGCTATCGCAACGCGCTGCTGCTGGCCGCCCGAGAGCTGTGCCGGCGTGTGCCCCGTGCGCCAGCCGAGACCGACGCGCCTTAAGAGCGACACTGCCCTCCGACGGCGCTCGTTGCGGGAGAGCCTGCCCATATAGAGGTCGGGGAGCTCCACCTGCTCTATCGCGCTCATGCGCGGCAGGAGGTTGAAGTTCTGGAAGACGAAGCCGAGCTTCTTGTTGCGTATCTCGGCGAGCTCCCGGCGGCTGCGGCGCGAGACTTCGAGGCCGTCGAGAAGATACGACCCGCTCGTTGGCGTGTCGAGGCAGCCAAGGATGTTGAGAAGCGTTGACTTGCCGGAGCCGGAGGCCCCCATTATGGCGACGAACTCGCCGTTGTCCATTACCGTGGAAACGCCGTCAAGCGCATGCACCGGCTCGTCGCCGGCATCATACGTCTTGCGCAAGTCGCGGATTTCTATGAGGTGGCTCATTTGCCAAACTTCGGCGCGCCTTCCTTCTTCGGCTCAGGCGCCGTGCCCTTCGTGCCATTTCGCTTGAACTTCGGCATAAACGGATTCGTCGGGTCGTCTTCCTTCTTCGCAAGCGTTGTGGCCGTCTCGTATCCGACGACGGCGGACTTGCCCTCAAGGCCCTCGGCCTCGAGCAGCTGGGTGAACGAGTCGTCGGAGACGCCCTCGCTGACGAGATGCGGCTCAAGGCTCCCATCGTCGCCGAGAATCCATATCTTGCGCCCGCGCGGCACCTCGCCGGCAGGGAGGTCGGCTTCCTTGGGGCGGAAGCGGAAGGCGGCGGCCGAGACCACAACGGCGTCGTCGGCGCGGGCCGTCTCAATCGAAAGCGTGGCCGTCATGCCGGGGAAGAGCATCTCCCCGGGGTTTTCGGCCTCTATGATGATCGGATACGTGACCACGTTCGAGGTCGTTGTCGAAGCGAGGCGTATCTGGCGGACCTTACCCTTGAACTTGCGCCTGTAGGCGTCGGCCGTGAACGTGACGGGCTGGCCTACCTTGATGTTGCCGACGTCGGCCTCCGGAATGGTCGCCTGCACCCACACGGTCTTGAGGTCCTCCGCAATCGTAAGGACAGGCACCGCGTTGTAGGACGATACGACCGTCTCCCCCTCCTCCACCTTGCGCGCGATTACGACCCCGTCAACGGGCGAGCGTATCGTGCAGTAGTCGAGGTCGGCCTTCGCCTTGTTCACGGAAGCCTCGCTCTGCTCCACGGAGGCCTTGGCGCTCTTCAGGCTCGCGCGGGCGCTCTCAAGGCTTGCGCGCGCCCTCTCAAGCGACTCCTCCGCGCTGTCCATGTCGGCCTCGGAGCAGAGCTTCTTCTCGAAAAGCGTCTTCTTCCGGGCGAAAGTCTTTTCCGCAAGCTTGAGCTCTGCCTCCGCCGTCTTGACGGACGCCGCCCTCACGTCGACGTTGGCCTGGTTGACGTGGAGCTGGGCGACGGCGCTTTTGTAAGTGGCGTCGTAGACAAGCGGGTCGATGAGCGCCACTATCTGCCCGTTGGTCACGACGGAGTTGTAGTCGACGAACATCTTGATGACCTTGCCGTTCACCTGCGCGCCGACGGGGACTCCGCTCGGCGTGTTCCTCGGCTGCACCGTTCCCGTGGCCTCCACCGTGCGGACGATGTCAGAGCGCACTATCGGGGCAAAGCGGAACTTCGGCCCTCCCTTGGCGCCAATCGACGGCACCTTGTCGCCGCAGCCTGCGGCCGCTCCGGCCAGCGCAACGGCCGCCACCGCGCGGAGCGCAATGCATGGAATCCTCATTTCTCATCCTCCATGAGAGTCTTCTCGTCGTAGGACGGGTACGTGCCTGTAAGCTCGAAAAGCGCGGCCTCGGCCCTCTGCCCGGCGTAGAATGCGCTTATCCTCGCGACCATGGCCTCGACATAGTCAGAGACGGCTTCCGCGAAATCCACGCGGCTCGCCTCGCCGATGTCATACTGGCTGCGGACAAGCGCGAGGTTCTCGCGCGCCGCGGCAAACGACTCCCGTGCCGAGCGGCGCGATTCGCGGGCGTTGTCCCTGTCGGCTATCGCAATCTCCAAATTGCGCGCAAGGGCCTGCTCCGCCGCGGCTACGTCCTCGGCCGCCTGGCGCATCGCCAAGACGGCCTTGTCAACGGCCGTCGTCTTGCGAAAGCCCTCGAAGACCGACTGCACCACGCTCGCCCCCCAGCTCCAAGTCCAGAGGGGATCAACCCACGAAAGAGACCCCGTGGCGCTGACCGAGGGCATAAGATTGGCTATAGTGTAATCCACGTCCGCAGCGGCGGCGCGGAGCTTAGCCCTTGCGATGCGCATGGCGGGCGCATTCGTCCTCGCGAACGCATACGCCTCGGCGAAGGTAAAGGAGGTGTCGGCAAAGCCCCTGCGCACGCTCGCGACCGGATTCACGTTCGACGGCAGATCGCCTGCGCTGCCGCCTGCGGCGTCGGCACCGAGGGCCTTTATGAAATTCGCCCTCGCGCTCGCCAAGTTGTTCGACGCCGCGACAAGGTTTTCCTCGGCCTTCGCAAGGTCAAGCCTCGCCCTAAGGACGTCAAGCTGCTTCGCCTCTCCGCTCGAAAGGCGCTCCCGCGCCCTTTCAAGGTGCTCGGCGCACTCCACCCTGTTCGTAAGCTCCGCTTCCACGAGCGAGCGGCGCTCAAGAAGGCTGAAGTAGGCCGCGCCCACCTCGCCGAATACGGCATAGCCCGTCTTAGCGAGGTCAAGCTCCGCGGAAAGTATCCTGTGCGCCTGCGCGTGGGCGCGCGCACGATGCCGCCCGAAGTCATAGACAAGGACGCTTATCGAAAGCGACGCAGAAGGAGACCCTCGGTCGGTGGAGAAGCTAAAGTCCTTCGCGTGCTCGGCCGGGGTCTTCTCGGAGTAGGACCCGGAGGCGGAAACGTGCGGAGAGAGCCACGGCTTGCTTCCGAGAAGCGGGGCGTCGGCGTCGATTTCCCTGAGGGCAAGCCTCGCCGAATCGACGGCGAGCGCGGCACTCGCCACCGACGGGCGGTTAGTCATCGCATAGCCTACGAGCTCTTCGAGGGACATCAAGCCAAACGCCGGGTTCGCCCTGACAACAGAGGGTGCGTCGTCAAGCGAAAGCCCCGCGACTGATTCCTGCGCCTCCCTTGCGCGCTCTATCGTAGAGCAACCGGCAACGACGGCGAAAGCTGCCAAGGCCGCCGCGACGTAGCTTCCAAGCCTCACAAGGGCTCCTTCCCCGCCTTGCGGCTAAGCGCAAGGATCTCCTCTCGCGCGAACTTGCACGCGAGGGCGGTGGAGCGGCCGGAGTGATCCAGGGGAGGCGAAAGCTCCACGTTGTCAAGCGCGACCACGTTGAAGCGAGAGATTATTTCGACTACGGCCGAAAGAAGCTCGGTATATCGCAGCCCGCCCGCTTCCTGAGTGCCGGTTCCTGGGAACTCCGACGGGTCGATGACGTCAAGATCGACCGTGAGATAGACGGGCGTTCCCGGAGGGAAGGAAAGAGCCGAAAGCGTCCTCGCCGAGAAAGGCTCCATCACGACATGGCCGTCTTTCACGAACGCAAACTCGTCGCGCGTTCCAGAGCGTATCCCGAACTGCCATATGCGCCCGTCGCCGAGGATGTCGTAGCAGCGACGCATGACGCAGGCGTGTGAAAGGCGGACGCCGAGATAGTCCTCGCGCAAGTCGGCGTGGGCGTCGAAATGGATGATGCGAAGGCCCTCGAACCTCTTGGCCGCAGCTCTCACAGCGCCAAGCGATACAAGATGCTCGCCGCCAAGGAGGAACGGAATCTTCCCGGCCGCGAATATCGACTCCGCCCGCTCCTCTATCATTTCAAGAGCCCTGTCTGGAGCGCCAAACGGCAGCTCAAGGTCGCCGGAGTCGTGGACGGCGGCGTCCGTCTCGAGATCCATGTCGAGATACGGCGAATACGTCTCGATCCCGAACGACTCTGAGCGGATCGCCGCAGGTCCAAAGCGCGTTCCCGGCCGGAAGCTCGTCGTGGAGTCGAACGGCGCGCCGAACATCACTATCCGCGCCTCGTCGAACGGGCTTTCTGCGCCAATGAAGTTCATGTTCCCTGGTTGAGGAGTGCCTTTACGTAGTTAGGCAGGGCAAAGGCCCCGCGGTGAAGCTCTGTGTTGTAGTATCTTGTAGGAATCTTGAGGGAATTCCATGCGCGAGCCCTGAGGTCCTTCAGGGGATGGAACTTCTTCGACGCGAAGCCGAAGAGCCAGTGGCCCGACGGATAGGAAGGTATGTGCGCCTGGTATAGGACCGAAAGCTCGAAGACGGTGGCGATGTGGCGGTGGGCGTTGCGCACCGACTGGGAATGCTCCGAGTAGAACGGCGACTCGTGCTGGTTTATAAGCACGCCGTCAGACCGCAGGGCCTTCCAGCAGTTGCCGTAGAACTCGCGCGTGAAAAGCCCCTCCGCCGGGCCGTAGGGGTCGGCGGAATCGACGATTATGAGGTCGTATTCGTTCACCTTGCCGCGCACGAACCTGAGGCCGTCCTCTACGTGGATGTGGACGCGCTTGTCGCGGAACGCGGCGGAGCAGAAGGTAAGGTGGGCCATTGCGAGGGTGATGAGGTCCTTGTCGGACTGGACGACGTCTATGCGCTTCACCGCCCTGTATTTCACGAGCTCTCGCACGGTTCCGCCGTCGCCGGACCCGATCACGAGGACATTGCGAACGCGAGGGTGCACGGCCATCGGCACGTGGGCAAGCATCTCGTGGTAGATGAACTCGTCCTTCTCCGTGAGGAAAAGCTCTCCGTCGAGCACCAGCACCCGCCCGTATTCGACGGTGTCGAGGATGTCTATGCGCTCGTTTTCGCTCCGCTGCGAGGCGATCTGCCTCAAGACCTTCATCGAGAAGCGGACGTCCTTAGTGTGCTGGTCCGTGTACCACAGTTCCATCGCTCCCGCCTCCTCTACTTCACGACGTTTATGCGGTTTATCTTCATGTCGGCGGGACCCGTCATGAAGCAGCCCTTCGACTTCGCGTAAAGGACGTAGTCGAGAACCTCCCTCGTAATGCGCTCGCCAGGGGCGAGGATCGGGATCCCCGGGGGATAGCACATCACGAACTCCGCCGCCACGTGGCCGAGGGACTTCACGATCGGCACGGGCCTCTTGCGCGCGTAGAACGCGGCCTGCGGCGACATCTCCACCTTTGGCTCGACGTATTCGTGGTCGAAGAGGCCGGCGGGCGACTTCGTGTGCAGGCGCTTGATCTCGGCGAGCGCCGAAATGAGGCGCTCTATGTCGAGGGGCCTGTCGCCGGAGGAGAGGATGCAGAGGATGTTGCCGACGTCGCCGAACTCGATCTGGATTCCGTAGTCGTCCCTCAAGAGGTCATAGACCTCGATGCCGGCAAGCCCGATGTTGCGCGTGTGGATGGAGAGCTTGGTCGTATCGAAGGCGCAGACGGAGTCGTTGTTCACGAGCTCCGACCCGAACGCATAGTAGCCGCCGATGTCGTTGATCTCGCTTCTCGCGTAGTCCGCCATTGAAATCGTCTTGTCGAACATCGCCTTGCCGTTGAACTTGAGGTTCTTGCGGGCGATGTCGAGGGACGCGATGAGGAGGTAGGAGGCGGAGGTCGTCTGCGTGAGGTTTATCACCTGGCGGATGTAGTCGGGATCCACCGTCTTCCTCGTGAGCAGCACCGACGACTGCGTAAGGGAGCCGCCCGTCTTGTGGATGGAGCACGCGGCCATGTCGGCCCCCGCCGCCATCGCGGATATCGGCAGCTTGTCGGAAAAGTAGAAGTGAGTCCCGTGCGCCTCGTCAACGAGGACGAGCATGTTGTGCGCGTGGGCGAGCGCGACTATGGCCCTGAGGTCGGAGCAGATCCCGTAGTAGGTCGGGTTGTTCACGAGCACCGCCCTAGCGTCCGGATTCGCCTCGATCGCCGCCTCTACGTCCGCAAGCGCCATGCCGAGCGGGATGCCGAGGCGCTTGTTGACCCTCGGGTTTACATAGACCGGGATCGCCCCGTTTACGACGAGGGCGTTGATGGCCGAGCGGTGGACGTTCCTGGGCATTATAACCTTCTGCCCGGCCTGCACCGACGCGAAGATCATCGTCTGCACTGCGGCGGTAGTCCCGTTCACGATGAAGAAGGCGTGGTCCGCGCCGAATGCCTCCGCGGCAAGGGCCTGCGCGTCGCGTATCACGGAAACCGGATGCGCGAGGTTGTCGAGCGGCTTCATCGAGTTGACGTCAAGGGACATCAGCTTCGAGCCGAAGTAGTCGTTCAGCGCGGGGTTCATCCTGCCACCCTTGTGCCCGGGCACGTCGAAGTGCTCCAGCCGGTTTACCCGCTGCTCCTCAAGCGCCCGTGCTACGGGCGTGTCCATCTGGCTGAGTGTTTTCATCAAACTTGGAGCGGATTATAGCATACGCCCCCATTCATGTCAACGAAACTTGGCTGTCCTCACGTCCACTAGGCGCTTTTATTTCTTCGCAAGCTCTTCCATCAGTATGAAGCGGTAGCCGTTTTCGTACATAATGCGCGACATCGCGCGGATCTTGTCGGCGTAGTCAGGCTGATAGGCAAGGTAGTCCTTGAAGAAATACTGCTCGTGGTTGGAGAATATCAGATACTCCTTCCCGAGAAGACGTGCCGTATCGGACGCGAGCGTCCTTTCGTCGACGAGGTTTAGGACAGGCGCGTCGCCGAACATGTGCTTGAAGCGCATTCCCGTGTCCCTGTCAAGTACATAGCGGAAGGAATTCGCCGTATTCGCGCCCGCGGCGGCGTCGATGTGGTTGTAGGAGCAGAGGGAACTTGCAATCGCGGCGTTGCGGGAGTCGCGCCAGAAGAACGCCGTCTCCGGCTTGCGGTTCTGCTCAAGCCTGAAGGAGTGGCCGTAGGGAAGTCGGTCCGGCTTGCCGTCGTAGCGGTAGCGCGGGCCGACCGAGCACTCCATGATCTCGATTCCGCAGTCCTTCATCGCACGGCAGCCGTCCTTCGACATCGGGCACCAGTGCGGGACGAGGGCCGTAGTGAAGACGCCATCGCCTGCGAAGCGGTCTATCTCGCCCCTTATCATGCCGAAAAGCTTCTTGACGTCGGCGTAGTCGATGTTCACCCACGGATAGTCGGGGAACTCCTGCAGGGAGTGGAAGCCCAGCTTCAGCCAGTCGCGGCTGTCCTGCCACTCGCCCCTGTAGGCGCCTGTCACGTCGGCAAGCGTGAACTCGTCCATCCCGTAGAAGAAGTCGGTCCTGTAGAAGAGGTTGATCTGCATCTTGAGGCCGTATTTCTCGTGGCACTCCTTGAGCACCGAGAGGAACGGATGGTCGAACATGGACTTCGGCTTCTGCCGCGTTATGTCGCGGAGGAACCAGATTGCGTCGTCGCAGAAGTAGGAAGCGGCCTTCCCCGAAAGCGCGGGATTGCTCTCTATGACGGAATTCCCGAGAATCGGCTTCATCTCGACCGCGCCCCTTGCAAACGCCGGAACGTCGCCTGCCGCATCTGCCCTGCCTGCGATTGCAACGGCTGCGGCCCCCGCGCCCGCCGCAAGAAATTCACGTCTGTTCACTTGCCTTCCTCCTTCTTGCCGCTTTCGACCCCGGCACGTACTTCGGCTCCGCAAGACGCTCCCAGCGCGGGCGATAAACAGTAAGGCCGGAATACTCCGCCATGCTTTCGTAGATGCCGAATCCAAAATAGCCCGGCCTGCCCTTCGGCTGGTTCTTGTCCGGGAAATACGTCACGAGCCGCCCGTCCACGACTATGAAGTTCACGCCTCCGATCGTGCCGGAGACTACATGGTACTTCCTTCCAGGCTTCGTCTTGAACGACGGCGCAATCGAGGCGACGGCGTAGTCCGGCAGCTTCTCGATGCCTGCGGAATCAGACCACCAGCCGCCGAGGCATCCAAGGTAGCCCGCCCCCCACGGCTTGGACTTGAAATCGACGTTCCAGAACCATACGATGTCGTGGTAGGACGGGGGGACTATCTTCGCGTCGAACTCCATGACGACGTCGCCGGAGACGGGCTTTTTGAAGAATATCTGGCCGTGCGTCGGCTCGTCAGGGCTGCCCCCGACTATCCTCTTCTTGAGAACCTTCCACTTCGGAGAACCGCAGACCCTCGTCCAGTCAGACGGGGCGAACGTGTCGAACTTGTAGAGGACTTCGCTAGAGTCGAGGTCGAGACGCCTGCAGAGGATATCGAAGACCTTGCGCATGCCGTCAGCGGCAGAGCCTGAGCTGCTGGTCGCAGAACGTGCGGACGTATCCGTCGTCCGTCGCCGCGCGAGCACGCTCGAGGGCGGCTACCCACGTCTTGCGGCAGGCGGGCGCCTTCGGGCATTTCGGGCACATCACGAGCTGCGTTACCGCCGCGATCTGCGTAAGCGCGACGGGGTCGCCGTCGTAGGAAGTCCCGATCTTGGCAAGCAAGGCGTCGGCGGCCGCGTCGGAAGCGACAAACGCAGCGAGAGTCGACTTCTTCGTCGCCTCTGCGACGAGCTTCGGATTGCGCTGCTGCCATTCATAGGCCATCTCGTAGCCGTCGTAGTGCTTCATCGCCGGGCTATACGACGCGAACGCCGTGCCATTTGACGGCGCAAGCTTGCCCTTGGGCGTAAACTCGCCGTACTTCTGCGTGGCGCAGCCCGCGACAAGGGCAACGAGGACGAGCGACGCGAGATGCGCCACACGAACAAGTCTTTCCTTTGCAATCATTTTTAAACTCCTTTCACCTTGCAGCTGCGCCTACGACTCTGCGTCTCTGCGCCTCTGCGTTAAAACTCAGCCGAACATTTCCTTGCGCCAGGGCTCGCGCATCATGTCGCCCTGGTACAGGAGGCGCTCCGCCGCCTCGTCGTTCTTCGCGTGAAGGGTCTCTGGGTCGAACTCGAAGCCGCGGCCAAGCCGCCACGCGACTATCGCGAGGTTGAACATCGTCGAAGACCTGAATCCGTTCGACTCGTTGAGCGCAAACGTCTTGCGGCGCAGGCAGCTGTCGATGAAGTCGGTCTGCTGCGGCGCGGGCTTCGGAAGCTCCGCGAGGGTCTTCAAAACCTTCTCCTCGCTCCACCAGCCGTTGGCGTCCTTGATGCGGAGCGTCTTGCCGTCCTTCGCCTTCTTGTAGACGCAAAGCCCGTTTGAACCCCTGAGAAGAGGCTCGTCGCGAAGCGAGACGTCGCCGTCGAGGATAACCTCCGTCCCGTCGGCATATGTGAGGGTGAAGCGGTCGAAGCTCCCGACAGACTCGGGATGCTGAGGCAGGCCCTTGTAGTCGATCTTGACGGGGCTTGTCTCGTCCTTGCAAAGGAGATACTGCAGAGGGTCGAGGTAGTGCTGCGCCATGTCGCCGAGCCCGCCGGAATCGTAGTCCCAGTAGCCGCGGAAAGAGGTGCCGAAGCGATGGTCGGTGTAGGGCTTCCACGGCGCGGGGCCGAGCCACATGTCCCAGTCGAGGCCTTCGGGGACGACCTGCGCCCTGTCCTGCACTCGGCCAGACCAGCCGAACTTCCACGAAAAACCCTGCCCTTCGCCGAACACGCACTTGAGCGGCCCCTTGCCGAGAAGTCCGTTTTCGACAATCTGGCGAATTGGCTCGACGGTCGTGCCGAAGCCGTAGAACACGTCCTTGAAGCGGAACCACGTGTTGAGGCGGAACATCCGGCCGTTGGCCTTCACGGCCTCGACGACGCGCCTGCCCTCGCCGACGGTGCGGGTCATGGGCTTTTCGCACCAAATGTCCTTGCCGGCCTTGGCGGCCATCACGCTCTGCACGCCGTGCCAGTGGGGAGGCGTGCAGATATGCACGATGTCCACCCCCGGATCTGCGAGGAGCTCAAGGAAGTTCGCATACCCCTTTATCTTGCCCCAGCCAGCCTCCTCGGCTGCGGCGAGACCCGCGGCGACGCGAGGCGCGTAGCAGTCGGTAAGACCGACGAGACGCGATCCCTTGAAAGGCAGGTGGTTCGCGCTGTGCGCTATGCAGCCAAAGCCGATAAGGGCGCGCGTAAGCTGGTTCGACGGGGCTGTAGCGCCCCAAAGAACTCGAGCCGGTATTATGTTCAATGCACCGAGAGCCGCAGCTCCCCTGAAGAATTCTCTACGTGAAGCTTTCATATGAAATGAATTATACCAAAAAATTCGCCTCAATGCGACGGGCTATGGCAGAATGTCCTTGGGAGCAGGGGATAGGACCTCGCAGCCCGTTTCGGTCACGAGGACGAGGTCTTCTATCCTTACGCCGAGATTCCCCTCGAGGTAGATGCCAGGCTCTATCGTGAGGAGCATCCCCGGCTTCAGCACGGTATCGCCCTTCTTCGACACGGAAGGCTCCTCGTGGACATCCAGCCCTACGCCGTGGCCGAGAGAATGGCCGAAGCACTTGCCAAAGCCTTCCTTCGCTATGACGTTCCGCGCGACGCGGTCGAGGGCCCGCCCCGTCATCCCCGGACGAACCGCCGCGATTGCTGCGAGATTCGCCTTGAGGACTATGTTGTAGATGCGGCGGTAGAGGCGCGAAGGCCGCGAGGGCTCCGGCACGAGGTTGCGCGTAAGGTCGGAGCAGTAGCCGTTGAGCTTCACGCCCATGTCGACGAGGACGGGGTCCTTCCCGTTCCAGACCGTGTCGTCGGGGACGTGGTGGCATTCCGCCGCGTTCCGCCCGACGCATACGATAGTCTCGAACGCCTCGCCGTCGCCGCGCACGACCATCATCTTCTTGATCTCCGCCGCCATCTCTCGCTCGGTCATGCCCGCCTTGAACTTCGCGCTGGCATCACGCCAGATCTTGCACGTCAAGAGCTCGGCGGCGCGCAGCTTCTCTATCTCCTCCGGAGTCTTGACCATGCGCACGGCCTTGAGGTCGTCCGAGATGTCGACGAGCGTCGCGCCATTCGCGCGCTTTCTAAGCTTAAGGAACGTGTCGTGCGGCATCGAATATTCGCAGCCTATCCTCTTCCCCCTTGGCCTGAAGCGCTTTATGTCGGCGGTCTTCAGCCCCGGCGCGATGCGATGGACAGCCGGGATGTACCTAAAGTCGGTGTAAAGCACCTTTTCCGTGAGTGCCCCTCGGTCCAGCTCGATGCCCGTCAATGCGCGTATGTTCTGCGGCCCCATTACGACCACGAGGTCGAGTTTGCGTTCCTTTTTTATCCTATTTAGTTCTTCCGTTCTCATCTCTTTCCTTCCGTCTATGGAAAATCTACTTCACTATCGTCGTCTGGGGCATTGCGACCTTTTCCTTTATCGTAAGCGAATCGGCCCCGAACACGTATCTGGCCGCGAGCCCCGAGAACTCCACCCTGTCGCTCTGGGAGGACGAGCCCGTCCTGATGGAGTTCTGCATCCTAAGGGACTTCGCTATGTAGAACACGAATCCGCACAGCATGCTTACGACAAGCGCAAGCGCGAACATCCCGGTCGCAAGCTCCATGAGGGCCTGGCCGCGCCTTGCGTCAATGGCCATGAGGCGTCCCTCCCCTTCCGCCGTCACAGCACGAGTCGCAGCGCGAGCATTCGCCGGAATGGTACTTTAGCCAAAAGCTCCCAGCCTGCCTGAAGGAAGGAAGCTCCCACTCGGCGAGCTGCTGGCAGTACCAGCACGGCGACAGGTGGTCAGGCCCTTTCTCCAGATAGGCCGGCAAATGAAGCTTGACATGGTCCATCCAGCCGGCGTCGGCGGTCGAAAGGTCGATTCCGCCGACGGCGTCGAGCGGAACGAGCCTCGTATCGGTAAACGCCGGAACTACGAAGCCGCCCTTTACCGCCGTCACAACGTCGACCTCTCCGCTTTCGTTCTCCACCGTCCCGAAGGGCTTCGCCGCGCCAGACCACGACGTCTCGCGCCCTATGCCGTTTACAATGTCGGAGAACTTGCGCTCGACGCGGCAAGCCGCGGCGCAGCCCTTGACGTCGTACTCCCTCTTCACGCTGCCTACGACGGGAAACTGCGAAGGCCCGACAGGATCTATCTCCGTCCACTTGCGCCACTCGTACGTGTCGTAGAAAATCCACTTCTGGCCTGGATCGCGCACAAGCTCCGACTTCAAAAGCTCCTCGGCGGAGGCGCCAGTGAGCTGCATTACGAGATTGGCCCCCAGCAGGGTCACGGCGCTCCCGGCAACCGCACGCAGATGCAGGGAGTATATCTCGCTGTTCACGCACCTGCGCCTGCGGGTCTCGTCGTCGCTGCTGGGGAGCGGAGACCAGTCGCGGAAAGACGAATACGAATCCAGCAACCCCGGCGCGTTGAAGAAAAACCAGCACCAGTTGCGGCCAGCCACGGCCCTGTAGAAGCACTTGCAAAGAAGCATGTGGCCGGAGGCTGCGTCTATGAAGTCTATGTTGTCCGGCCCCGCCCAGATGCCGGGGAAGACTGCTGTCTCTATCTTCCGGGCATACGCCTCCCAGGCTCCTTCCCATGCCTCGGGGTAGAGGTCAGGGTTGCCCACGTAGAACTGCCGGACGTCAAGGGCGTGCCTTAGCAGGATGTCGCGCATGCGGTCGCTTTGCTCCGCCCCGTTCGCCTTGGCGGCGTCGTTCCCGACCAAGATCCCGTCAACCGGCCCGAGGAGGGAAAGCTCCAGCTGCTCCTGCACTATCTCTTCGCACTTTTCCGACTCGTCGGCGACTGCTGCCTTCAGGTGCTCGACGTTCAGCGCGCCGATCCTGTTGATTAGCTCGCCCTGGTGCTTGGCGACGGCGAGCGCGGCCGCGTCGCCTGCGTTCATCGCCCTGTTCTTGGCTGTGACCGCGAGATACGCGCTGACGTTCATCAGCGCCAGTATGCACACCGCCACCAGGACAAGCGCGAGACAAACCGCAATCTGGCCGCCACGCGTCTTCACAGCCCGTTGTCCTGCATGTAGAAGTCCGCGTTTTTCTCGATCCCCGACCTGCCTTCGAGCCTGAACACGTCGGAACCCCCGAAAAGCGAAAAGCCAAGCGATGTCCTTGCGTCGGTTCCGTCGCCCGGCTCCACGGAAAGCCTGTCCCAGCCCTCGTACTCAAGCACTCCCCTGGCGAGAGAGGCAGTCCTCGTGCCCATGTAGATCGGTATGCGCGCAAGCTCGGCGTTCCAGTCTATGGCGTCGTCCCCAGTCGGCCACAGCCGCTTCCCCGCCACGGGGATTGTCGCGACCCTGGCCGCCTTGAGGCACATGAAGTCGTTGAACCCCACGGACTTGGCGCGGGCGACGCGCATCGCCGCGTGCTCAAGGAGTATCTTCCCCGTAAGCATGTACGAAAGCCGGAAGAGAACCACGAACAGCAGCGACAGTACCAGCACGGCCAGGACCGTCTCGATCATGGCCTGGCCGCGCATCGCCGAGCGTCGCCGCGCAACGCCCACGGATCACTCCTCGCCGAGATTCTTGATCGTGCCCTCGTTGATCGAATCCGCCGCGGACTTGGCCTTCTCGCCCTCCTCGCTCGAAAGCGCCTCCGTGGCTCCGGCCGCCTTCTTGCCGATTGCGCGGGAGAGATACGTGAACACCGCGATCAGCGATATCGCTATCAGCGCGACGATGATGATGTACTCTACCATCGTCTGACCTTTTCTCAACGCCTTCATCATGATCATTCTCCTTTCTTTCACGGATACTCGTCAGCAACGAGGTTTTCCGCGCGAACCGTGTATCTTACCGTCACGCCCACAAGCCCCCAGAGTATTGCGACCACGACGACCATCCCAGCCGTCGCAAGTACATACTCCAGAAGCGCCTGACCGTTCCGCATGCCTCTTATTATACCACAATCAGCGCTGTTTGAAAAACGCCCTCACGCCCAACAGGAGGAATATGACGTCCGGCGCGACGGCGGCCAAGACGGGGTTGCACCAGCCGTTCTTGGCCGCAACCATGCCCCCTATCGTCACTCCGTAGAACGAGAAATACATCGCAAGGGCGCCGAGGATGCCGCGGAACACGCTCTGCCGCCCGGACGCAATCCCCGCCGGTATGGCGAAAAGGGTTATGATAATGCACGCCCACGGCGACATTATCTGCGCCCAGAGGTCGTAGCGAAGCTCCTCACGCCTTTCGTCAGTCATCTCCGGATGCGTGGCGATGTAGCGAATCCGGTCAACGGTGGAGTTGAACTTCCACGGGCGGTTCTGCATCAGGAAGTCCCCCGGCTCCTCGTTGAAATTCTCGAAGCACCTCGTCTTGAGCGAATCAAGCTCCGGGGTGGTGGTCGCGATCTCCTGGCCTGCGGGATCGTAGTGCTGCACGGTGGCGTTCGAGAACCACCACTCTCCGTCAAGGTATTCCGCCGAGTCCGCCGTTATGGTCCTGAGCCGCGCTCCGCCCGGGCGGTCTTCCGTAACACGCACGTCGAGAAGGCGCTTTCCGCTGAAGTCTCCAAGCGAATCCACGTTCCACGTGCGGCATCCAGCGGCGTTCCTCAAGACGATGTTGTCGGCCCGCGAAATGCGATTGGACTCGAAGCGCTCCGCCTTGGCCTGGGCCGCCCACTGGGCGTAGCGCGGCACGAACACCTCGTTGACGTAAACGACGAAGAGGGAGATCGCGAACGCGACGGTCAAGAGCGGCGCGGCTATCGCCAGGAAGCTCACGCCGCTCGCGCGCATCGCGACTATCTCGGAATGGCGGCAGAACATCCACATTGTATAGAGCGTCGCGAGCATAAGCGCTGCCGGCGCTATGTAGTGGAAGTACGGCGCGAGATAGCCGCAGAAGTATAGGACGATCTGGCCAAACGGCATCTTCGCCTCCATCATGCGCGAGAACGAACTCGAAAGCTCGAACAGCACATAGATGGAGACAAAGCCCGCCAGGCAGTAGATTAGGGGGACGAGAAACTCCCTGAAAACGTACTTGTAGATCGTCTTCATCAAGAGATGGAGGCGTGGTACTCCTGCAGCGACTTGACCTCGCCCTGTCCGCCGAACGCGGCCTCGATGCCCTCGGACGCGGCCCTCGCGGCGGCGAGCGTCGTGAGGTACGGAACCTTGTACTTGATGGCGTTCTGCCTTATGCGGCAGTCGTCGGCCCTCGCGTCGCGCCTGCCGGACGGCGTGTTGATTATGAGCGACACCTCGCGGTTCTTTATCATGTCGAGGCAGTCCGGGCGCCCTTCGCCGATCTTGGCGATGACATAGGCGGGGACGTCGTGCTCGCGCAGCCATGCGGCGGTTCCCTCGGTCGCGAAGACCGTGAAGCCGAGGTCGACGAGCCGCTTTACGGCCTCCGCCGCCTCGTCGGGCTTTTCGGAGAGGGAGACAAGCACCTTGCCCGGCTTCGTCGGAAGCGGCAGCCCCGCCGCCTCCTGCGACTTGTAGTAGGCAAGACCAAACGTGTCCGCGAGCCCGAGCACCTCGCCCGTCGAGCGCATTTCCGGCCCGAGCACGGGATCGACCTCCGGGAACTTGTCGAACGGCAATACGGCCTCCTTCACGCCGAAATACGGCACGACGTGGCGCTTGTCGAGGCCGAGGCTCTTGACTGTCTCGCCGAGCATGAGCTCGGTCGCGATGCCGGCCATCTGGGTCCCCGCGACCTTAGAGACGAGGGGAACGGTGCGCGAAGCGCGCGGGTTCGCCTCGATCACGTAGACCTTGCCGTCCTCGATGGCGAACTGCATGTTCATGAGGCCCACCACCTTCAGCTCGGAGGCGATGCGCCTCGTGTAGTCGAGGATCGTCGCCTTGTTCTCCTCGCTTATGGAGACCGGCGGCAGCACGCAGGCAGAGTCGCCGGAGTGTATTCCGGCAAGCTCTACGTGCTGCATTATGGCGGGTATGAATATGTCGGTGCCGTCGGAAAGCGCGTCCGCCTCGCACTCGAGCGCGTGGTGGAGGAACCTGTCGAGGTAGAGCGGGCGGTCGGGCGTGACGCCCACGGCCTTCGCCACGTACTCGCGCAGGAGCTGCTCGTCGTAGATGACCTCCATGCCGCGCCCGCCGAGGACGAAGCTCGGACGGATGATGAGGGGATAGCCGAGCTTCTCGGCGCACTTGATGGCGCCGTCGATGTCGGAAGCCGTCATCGACTCCGGCATCGGGATGCCGAGGCGGTCCATGATGGAGTGGAAGAGGTCGCGGTCCTCCGCGTCGTCGATGGAATCAACGGACGTGCCGAGGATCCTGCACCCTGCCTCCTGGAGGCCTCGCGCGATGTTGAGCGGGGTCTGGCCGCCAAACTGGACTATGACGCCCATCGGCTTCTCCGCCTCGTAGATCTGGAGGACGTCCTCCACCGTGACAGGCTCGAAGTAGAGCTTGTCGGAGGTGTCGTAGTCGGTCGAGACGGTCTCGGGGTTGCAGTTTACGATGATCGTCTCGTAGCCCATCTTGCGCATCGCCATCGCGGCGTGGCAGCAGCAGTAGTCGAACTCGATGCCCTGGCCTATGCGGTTGGGGCCGCCGCCGAGGATCATCACCTTCTTCGGGTTGGAGGAAACCGGGACCTCGTTCTCGCCGCCGTTGTAGGAAGAGTAGTAGTAGGCCTGGTTTTCGACGCCGCTCACCGGCACCTTGTGCCAGGTCTCGACGCAGCCAAGCCCCTTGCGCTGGGCGCGGATGTCCTTCTCCGGTACTCCGAGGAGCTGGGCGAGGTACTTGTCGGAGAAGCCGTCCTTCTTCGCCTGCACGAGCATGTCGTCGGGGAGGAACCCGCCCTTGTGCATGAGGATCTCCTCCTCCTCCTGCACGAGTTCGCGCATCTGCTGGACGAAATAGGCCTTGACGCCGGTGCGGGCGAAGATCTGGTCGTCCGTTGCGCCCTTCCTGAGGGCCTCGTACATCTGGAAGTGGCGCTCGGAATTCGGCACCGAGAGGAGCTTGAGGAGGTCGTCGAGAGAAAGCTCGTGGAAGTTCTTGACGAAGCCAAGCCCCGCCCTGCCGCGCTCAAGGGCGCGAATCGCCTTCTGGAGAGTCTCCTTGTATGTCTTGCCGATCGACATCACCTCGCCGACGGCCTTCATCTGGGTTCCGAGCCTGTCCTCGACCGCGCGGAACTTCTCGAACGCCCAGCGCGCGAACTTGAGGACCACGTAGTCGCCGGACGGCGTGTATTTCTCAAGCGTCCCGTCGCGCCAGTAGGGGATCTCGTCGAGCGTCATGCCCGCCGCGAGCTTCGCGGAGACGAGAGCGATCGGGAACCCAGTCGCCTTCGAGGCGAGGGCCGACGAGCGGGAGGTGCGGGGGTTGATCTCGATGATGACCACGCGCCCCGTCTTCGGGTCGTGCGCCCACTGGACGTTGCATCCGCCGATGACGCCGATGGACTCGACGATCTTGAACGCGTCGCGCTCAAGGCGCTTCTCGAGCTCCTTTGAAATCGTGAGGAACGGCGCCGCGCAGTAGCTGTCGCCCGTGTGGACGCCCACTGCGTCGATGTTCTCAATGAAGCAGACGGAGATCATCTGGTTCTTCGCGTCGCGGACGACCTCAACCTCGAGCTCCTCCCAGTCGAGGATCGACTCCTCGATAAGGCACTGGTGGGTAAGCGAGGCGTCGAGGCCGCGGGCGCAGATAGTGCGAAGCTCCTCCACGTTGTAGCAGAAGCCTCCGCCCGTTCCACCCATCGTATAGGCGGGGCGCACGACGACAGGGTAGCCGATCTCGCTTTCGACGAGATTCACGGCCTCCTCGACGGAGTGGACGATGCCCGACCTCGGGGTCTCTATGCCGAGGGACTGCATCGTGGCCTTGAAGACCTCGCGGTCCTCGCCGCGCTCGATCGCGTCTAGGTTGACGCCTATCACCTTCACGCCGTACTTGTCGAGGACGCCCTTCTTGGAAAGCTCCATGGAGAGGTTGAGGCCAGTCTGCCCGCCAAGGTTGGGGAGGATTGCGTCGGGCCGCTCCTTCGCTATGATCTGCTCAAGCCTCTTCTCGTTCAGCGGCTCGATGTAGGTCGCATCCGCCATCACGGTGTCGGTCATTATGGTCGCGGGGTTCGAGTTCACCAGCACGACCTTGTATCCGCAGGCTCTCAGGGCCTTGCACGCCTGGGTGCCTGAATAGTCGAACTCGCATGCCTGTCCGACCACGATCGGGCCCGATCCGATAATCAAAACCTTGTCAATGTCAGCGCGCTTCATTTTACGCCATCCCTTTCCTCTTTGAAGGTGTTTCGCAATCGGGAGTATATTATACCAAATACAGCCGCGGATTTCATCCACATGCGACAAATTGGATGTTCGCGGCGCAAATTTTCAGCTTGGTTTTTGGACAGGATTTACAGGATTTTGGGGGCTGGGGGCACACACCCCGCATTGAGCTCGCCTGCGGCGACTTCGCAGCGCTCGGGGGATACCCCAGATAATCCTGTCAATCCTGTCTAAACACCCTCCCCCACCTCCAGTCCTCGGCCAGATCAAATCCACCTACCCGATGTTACGGCTCCGCAACAGCCCCTTCTCGGGCACGCCCTTCAACTCCGCTTTCACAAGCAGAAACTCAAGATTCAACTTTGTCTTTTTAGGCATCGCATTCCGCCTCCTTTTGCGTTATCTTGCCAAATCGCACGGTTTTAGCGCCAAAATCGCTACCGTCCAGAGGGTCCCACCCCACAAATCCCACCCCACAAATCCACAAATCGTTGCGCCTTTCTCGCTTAGACAATCTACCTCGTTTAGCCTGCCGTGTAAGTTGAGAGTGTAGAGTGGAAAGTGTAGAATTGTGGACGATCCACCATTCTACATTTTCAATTCTCAACTATCAATTTCGCAACTGCCTCACTCGCGACACGCCCGCTTTCTTGGCTTGTTGTATATTTTACCAAATTTCCGATTCGTTCGGCGGCGGCCGAAGGCTCCTCCTCTTGGAGCCCCCGGCGAATGCGAGGCTCGGCCTACGGCCTTGTTTTAGGTTGAACAGAAGAGATTGACGTACGCCGCGTCACCACGCGACACGGCGTACGAGTGCAACAATCGTAGGCTGAAACTTCTATTCCTCAACGCGCTCGACTTCGACGCGCCACTTGAAGAACATCTTCGGCGGGTGGCTGCCGTCGGCGGGGGCGTAGGTGTCGGTCATCACATCGTAGCGCATCGGGACGAGGTTCCGCCATTCGGCGGGATCGTCGCTGATGCAGTCGGAGAGGTCCAGGACCGCGTAGATGGTGATGTTCGGCTCCACGCCCTCGTAGGGGTCGCGCTTGGCGCGGAACTTGACGCACGTGTGACCGTAGGCGTCCGTCGTGACGTGGAAGAACTGTTCGCCGGGCAGCGCGTAGAGGCTCGTCGCATCCAACGGGATGTTGAACACATAGCGCACGCCTGCCGGAATGCCGTCCACCACGTCGTCGGGCTCCGTCCCTTCGGGATAGCCGGCCTGCTCCGTCCACACGTCGAAGCCACGCTTGACCACGATGAACGTCTGGAGATACGGCGTTGTCGCGCCCTCGTCGATGAGCCAGGTCCGGTCGAAGTCGAAGACCGGGAAGTTCGCGGCGTGCAGCATCTCGGACGAGGTGAGCGGCGTGATGCCCGTGTAGGCCGCGTTGTTCACCGCGAGGAGCGTGGTCTTGTCGGAGTCGTAGTAGGATTTCGTGATGTATCCCGTCTGGGCGTAGCCGGCGAAGGCGCCCAAGTAGCTGCCCGTCGTCTCGGCGGAGCCCGCGCACCAGGAGGTGGTGATCTGGCCGCTGCCGACGTTGCCGGCGAAACCGCCGACATACCGCGCCTGGTTCACGGACGAGACGTCGGCGACGGCGTAGCAGTCCATGACGTAGCCGTTGTCGTGCGCACCAACGAAGCCGCCCGCGTAGGCGCCCGTGTAGGATCCGCCCTCGCCGGTGAACGTGACCGTGCAGTTCACGGCGCAGGAGCGGAGGACGACGGGCGAATCGCAGATGCGTCCGGCGAAGCCGCCGACGACGTATTGCGACCCGGAGACGGTGCCGGAGAACGAGCAGCCGTCCACAAGCGACTTTTGCGCGAGTCGTCCGACGAATCCGCCGACCTGCTGGTTTGAGCCGGTGACGGAGCCGTATGCCCTCACGCCGTTCACGCGGCCGCCGGCGATGCAGCCGAACAGACCCGCGCCGGATACGGAGGAATTCACGACGAAGTTGGAGATGCAATGGTTCTCGCCGTAGAACTCGCCCGTGAAGCCCGCCGAGGCGTTGCCGATGGGCGTCCACGCCGCGCCGCCGAGGTTGATGTCGTTGGCAAGCGCGTAGATTCCATCAAGGTTGTTGGTGACGGCGAAGAGGTCCTCGACAGTTCGGATCTTAGTGGCGGAATGGGCATGATTCTTCACCGTCGGCCAGGGATCGCCGTTCTCGTCCTTGGAGAGAAGTTCGATCTGCGAGGCGTTGAGCGAGCCGCCGTTCAGGTTGCCGTCGCTTCCGCTGAACGGACGCGGCCCCGCGCCGAATGCGTAGATGCTGCAGTTCCTGACCGTTCCGTAGCGGGAATACCCCACGAACGCCCCGCAATTGGCCCCCAGTCCCCAGACGGCGCCGGAACACCAGCTGTCGGCAATCACCGCGTCCTCGTCGTACATGTAGCCGGCAAAGCCGCCGTAGCCGCCGTAGTTGTAGCCCCGTTTGCAGCACACGTCGCCGCGCGCCACGCAGTTGGAGATCGTAAGCGCGGAACCGACGTAGCCGATGAAGCCGCCGACGGAGTGGTAGGTGCAGCAGGCGTAGCCGTCGGCGCGGCAGTCCGAAATGACGGCGTCGCCGCCGGTGACATAGCCGATGAGTCCGCCGACGTAGGTGTTGCCGACCGTCTCCACGGACGAGACGCAGTCGCGGATTTCGAAGTTGCCGCTTCCTCCGCCGCCGGCGAGGCCGCCGGCATAGTTGGAGGTCGAGGTCACGGACCCCTTGGACGAGCAGCCGGAGATTGTCGTGCCCGCGCCGATGCCGCCGACGAGTCCGCCGGTGTAGTAGGCGGTAGAGGACACCGTCACGTCCGCGTGGCAGCCGCGGATCGTCGTCGCGTTCGCGCAGCCGACGAGTCCGCCGGTGTACTGGGCCTTGCTCGAAACCGTGCCGGAGACGGTGACGCCGTCGAGCGTCGCGCCCTCGGTCCAGCCGAAGAGTCCGTGGAACTGGGAGGACGGGCTGTTCGTGCAGACCATGTTCTTGACTTCGTGGCCGAAGCCGTAGAACTGGCCGGTAAACTTGGCGTTGTTGAATCCGATGGGCGTCCAATCGCGCCCGGCGAGGTCGATGTCCGCGCCGAGGCCGTAGATGCCGTCGAGGTCGTTGCGGACGGCGTCCAGCTCGTCGGCGTCGTGGATGAGCT
>Ga0310786_10001672_pt1 | contig 35554 bp, 53 predicted proteins | sample AusTroGonzalo_MG_FD_203881 | JGI IMG/M metagenome (GOLD analysis project Ga0310786, IMG submission 203881) | Bovine rumen microbial communities from tropical cattle in Woodstock, Queensland, Australia - Gonzalo_03 (v2) (version 2) | ecosystem: Host-associated > Mammals > Digestive system >... | reverse complement strand
AGTTAGAGACCTCTAACTGAACGTACTGTCATCACTTGTAACCGAATTGTAACCATTACGTCGGACGAGTGGTTGTAACCGATTTGTAACCGCTAGTTAGAGACCTCTAACTGAACGCCGGTTCGTAACCGATTTGTAACTCTAACAAGAGATGTGACCTATCACCCAATTAGCAATCCAATCTGTTACGACTTGTTACTGTTTTGTAACCATGAAACTGTGACGATTGAACGCATTTGTAATTGTAACAATTCGTTACTGATTGACGCCAAGTTGTAACCAATTCGTCGGGAGGGCAGTTGTAATTAAATGATACGACTTGTTACTGAATTGTAACCAATTGCTTCGGAAGGCCGCCAATTTTGGGAAGTCCGCCTGAACCTTGATTTTTTGACCGACCCTTACCCTTTTGCAAATCGCTGGCAAAAAATTGATAACTTGTTACTAAATTGTAACCATTAGCTAGGGGAGGGGTAGGTTACAGGAAAAACAAAAGTTACAAACCGGAAACAAAAAAGCCCTGGTAACAAAATCTCCCGAAATAAAAATTTCATTTTTCGTATTTTCTCTACTATTTTCCTACTTTTTTTTGAGGTGATATTATGACCGGTAGTGATCGAGTAAAAGAAATATTAAGTAAAACGCATAATTTTGCGGCCATCAACTCTGCCGCAAATATTGAAACCTTATCTTACCTTTCTAATTTAAGTGATTTTCTTTAGGATTAGGAGCAATAGTTTTACGATGCCTTAGGGGTTGAAGATATTTAGGGTTTAAATCAATTATTACAAAACATAAATATTAATTATCATTTAAATGATTTAAACGCCGGTGGTCGTATTTATAATCAATTAAAAACAGATTATATATTAACTGATGCCTCTACTGCAAAATAGTCTACAATGCGAGAAGATAATATTATGCAACTCTTTGCTGAATTAATTAATCAATCAGATGCTGGTTAGTCTATGATAGCAAATTTTTTAAATTAGCGAGATGCAAATTAGGATATCGCAATTTTTAGTGAGTTTTTTAAAATTCTAACTACAATTTTTAATGGCTTTGTAATTCCTGGTGAACCTATATCTTTTAAATTTACTGCTAATAATACATATAGTTAGACTGGTTATTATAAAAAAAATAATATATTAGGTGAAGCTACTGTAACATTAAATTTTGGTAAGTCATTAGTACCTGGTAGCATTAAAATTGAAAATAATCAATTTGTAGTATCAGGAGAACCCTCTGAATTTACTACAGCAGTAAAAGCCAATATTGCTAGTAAAATTAGACCCGCTTTAATGAGATATCTTAATAAAGAAACTTCATTACGACCTTTTGCACGAGATATATACGACGAAAGTCCATAGAAATGGCGTGATATAGTAAATTCATATATATCAAATTTATTTCCAGATGTAGATTTAAGTTTTAGTAATCATATTGAGCTAAACCATTCCTCTGGTTCAGTTTCGGGTTATTTAGGCGAAGTTTAGTCTCATTTATATTTTGTTGAACTTTTTAAAAACGTAAAGAATGCTTCTATCATCGATGCGGGCGCCTCATATATCAAAAGTATGAGCGGCGCCACATAGATGGATCCTGCGGATACAATTATTCAAATTGCAAATTAGTTATTTAATATTTAGGTTAAAAACTATGCAAGCGGCGGCGCTGAATGGGGTGGTGGTACTGATATATTTGTTAATGCTGAAAAAGTACGTGGGACTTCTGGAGCGGCAAGCTTTTTAAGTGACCGTTTACAAGTTAATATTCCTTATTTATCTGAATTCTTTGGCGCGGCCACCTGGCATAATTTAAATCCGGATTATTCGAGCGATCCTTCATATGAAACATATGAAGCCACTTACGGCGAGTTTTAGGAAATTTTTGCTTCATTAAAAGATTCTTTTGATACATTTATTCCTAATATTATTCGATTAACAGCAATTATTAATGGGTCAGACTTATAGTATGAGAATTTTTATTTTTCAAAAGGTCGTATGATACCTGCATCAAGTTTAGTAAATGGTATAATTGAAGCGCTGTATGGCAGTCCCAATAAGAAGGCTTTTACTTCTAGTTATAGTATGCATCCAGGTGCTTCACATTATACATATGAAAAACCTTATACAAGCGCTTATGCTCCATTTGCTAACGAAACTTCAATTGCATGGCGTGTTTCGGTTAACTTTAATACGATATTAAAAAATTTAGGTGGCTAATCAAAAATTTGACTTTCCCTCCCGTTTGTGGTATAATTAAATCATGGGGTAGGTAATACCCAGTCACAAACACAGGAGAAGTATTATGCCAAAGAATCGATTGAACTTAAATTTTCAACTCGAAGCTGCGGTCGACCGTGCGGCCTATGTGTAGGAGTACATGGCGGCCCTCCCATTTGAACCCTCCGCAGAGGAGCTGGAGACCATCTCCAATTACATCCTCTGGGGCAAGGGCGCGAATGGCAAGAACGCGCAGCAAGAAAAGTATGTGGAATTAAAGAAATGGACATCCGATCCTGTGGAAAGTTTGGAAGGATTGTTGGAGCAGCCGGGTTTCTTGGAAGCCAATTTGCGGCGGCCCTCCGATCCGCAGACGCGCATACCGCGCACGGTGTTCAATCGCGCGAAGGTACTGGAGAGCGCGCCACCGCACCTGATATAGATATATGAAGAACTGTTTAGATAGATTGATACAATTGAATTGACATTAAATTATTATGAATTATTTACGGGGAAGAGGAAGCTGCCGCCGCGCGAAAGCTTGTTGAGTAGATTTGCAGAAGAGGAATAGATAAGGTTAAATGAGAAGGCGCTTGAGCTTACGCAATTTAAATATCTGAAACTCAAACATTTGCTCGTCGAGCTGCGGTCAGAGCAGTACACTTACTACGATATGCATAACAATAGAGTTTACCCTCACGTAGAGTCTCAAGAGCCGCTCTACACCGAGGAGCAAATTCGGATTGGGGAAGATGTAAGCGTTTTTCCTGCCGGTCTGAATGATGGAAGTGCTCTTGCTGAAAAGATATTTGCGTTACCTTACCCACAGCCTGGCTAGTTGAGTGAGGAGGAATAGTGGGGATTGACGCATCGGCTTTGGGATAAGCCGAAGAAAATGGTGATAGATTTTACAGATGATAACCATGTTTTGAATTTATATATACAGCGGGCGGACCTTCTGGATGCGCAGACGGAAGACCCAGCGCAGATTTATGGAGCCGCCGCTGGAGTGATCAATACGCTGGTTTATTATGAATAGTGTGCTGATTTGTCTCCTTTATAGAAAGATTTGCTTGAGATGAAGCTGAAGAAAGTGTCGAATATAAATATTGCTGATTATTTAAACTCCACTTACGGCAAATCTTATAATGAAAACTACATCTCCACTATCTATCGCCAAAAAATTATCCCTCAAATTACAAGCGCGGCCAAGGCACATCGTGAAATTCTTGAGAATATATTCTTCCCAGAGAACTTCAAGCGTTGCAAAGATTGCGGCCGCATGGTATTGATGTCGCCGCGTTACTTCATGCGGCAGGCGAAGGCACCCGATGGATATGCGCCGCGATGCAAAGTATGTGATAAGATTAGGAGAGCAAAGAGAGATGAAGCAAATAGACAAATTGCTGAAAAACATAATCAATCTTGATCCCGTTGACTTTATGGGACTTGCGCGCATCTTAAAAGTTAATTTGATGATGACAACTAAGGATGAGAATGAAGAAGGTAAAGTTATAATGAAACCACGTGACTTTGCCGACATCCTACAAGATGTGTTGGCCGCATTTGAGCATTCAAACAGACAGCGGCGCCGCGAAATACTCCAAATTGTTGAGGCTGCGGCCAAGAATAACAAGGAGGACACCGCGGATGCCAGTAATTCCTAAAATACCGAAAGGTACTTCATCCTCTATCTCCAAATATTGCGAACGTTGTGGGCGCTCATTACCTCTTTCTTAGTTCTCTAAGGCGCACAGTGAATTTTATACCGATGGTTTCTTACCTTGGTGTAACGCTTGCATTGCCGAAAGAATAGACGCGGAGGGCGGCAATTGGGAGTATGTTGACAAGTTGTGTATGTGGGCCGGAATCCCGTTTATAGTGAAAGAATGGGAGAGGATTAAGGGTATGACAATGCCTGAAGAAACCTGGCCGACATATGCGAAGATTTTCTGCACAGAGGATTATGATTCTCTTGGATGGGGCGACTATTATAGGCAGTATAAAAAGTTAAAAGAAGTAGGTCTGATGGAAGAGGAAATACCCGAAGTGCGCGAGCAGAGATATAATGAGCTGCGGCGTAAATGGGGCGAGAATTATTCAGATGAAGAACTTAATCATTTGGAAGATCTTTATCGCGGCCTGCTCAATACGCAGAACATAAGCGGCGCCCTGCAAATAGATTAGGCGCAGAAATTGTGCAAATTATCGCTCGAAATCGACAACCGCATCCGTGCGGGTGATAAAGAAGTTGATAAGTTTATGTCGTCTTACGACAAGATTATCAAGAGTGCAGAGTTTACTCCCAAAAACACCAAAAATGCGACCGACTTTGATTCGTTTGCCGAAGTTGCATACTGGTTAGAAAAGCACGGTCGTATAAACAAGTTTTACGATGATGTAACGCGCGATGTTATAGATGAAACTCTCAAAAATATAGAGTCCTATAATCAGCGACTTTACATAAATGAAGGCGGCATTGGTGAGGAAATCACGCAACGCCTTCAGGCGCTCAATGCGGTCAATGATATAGAGAAAGAAAACTTTTATGGAATTCAAGAAGATTTCAATGAAGAAGAGTATCAAAACGATGCTTTTGTCATTGATGTTGATGAAGATTTTAACCCCGAAGGTGATATTGAATGAGTGCTATACAGCTGCTAGATCCTAATCTGGTTCAATTTAACACTCAGGATAAGCTGTACCACGATGGTATAGAATTAGAGAAAGGTGTAGTTATCACGCCGTTATTCTTAGAAAAGAATGAAGATTTGATTGCTGATTGCATACAAACTTTTACGGCATATCCGGATGTATTCCTGGATTTGATAACTCCATCTAACTCAACCTTCTCACTCTTCCCATTCCAACGCATTTTCTTGCGAGCGTGCATGCGGTATACGTCAATATATATTACTGCGGCCCGTGCTACGTCAAAAACTTTTCTTTCGATACTCGCAAAGTATTTACAGTGTACATTTTTGCCGAATCACGTATCTTCGATCGTGGCTCCTAATAAGAGTCAGGCTGCGAAGATAACGAAGCAGAAGATACAAGAAATCTGGCGCATCTGGCCGCTGCTTAAGTAGGAGCTGGAACCAGGCAATACCGATGGAGTACATGCCAACTTTGGTAAGGATTATGTTGAACTTTACTTTAAAAATGGCAGCAAGCTGACGGTAGTCGGCGCGCTAGATTCAGACCGCGGACTTCGTACACATGCGACTCTCATAGATGAGGCTCGCGATCAAGACGGAGACGCAATTGCCGAAATCATACTGCCGCAGATGAACGTTTCGCGGCGTATGTATAACGGAGCGGTCAATCCATATGAGCGCGTTAATACGCAAGTTATTTATGCGACATCCGCTGGAACTAAAGCATCGTATGCATATGAAGCTCTTATGGACACTTTCGAGAAAGCTATCATTGATCCAAAGACCGCTTTCTGTATTGGGCTGGATTACCGTGTTCCAATGCAACATAACTTAATTACCCCTTCTTTCGTTAAAGGGTTAAAACTTTCCCCAGCCTATAACGAAACTACATTCGCGGCCGAGTATCTCGGTATGTGGTTAGGAGGTAGTGACGAATCTTGGTTTGATTTTGAGAAACTTACAAAGTATCGAAAGATTAAGAACCCAGAATGGCGTCAAAAATTTATAGGGGAAAAGAATATTTTTTACTTAATTTCAGTAGACGTCGGTCGATTGCACGACCAAACGGTCGCATGCATATGGCGTGTCACTATTCGTGATAACAAGTACTATTCTACTCTTGTTAATCTCTTTGTCCTTGGCCGCCAAGCAGAGAGTAAAACATTTACGTAGCAAGCTATTGACCTCAAGAAGTTGATTGAGATTTACGCACCGCGCGAAGTGGTGATAGATTGCAATGGACTTGGTGTTGGTTTGGCAGATGAAATGATTCGTAGTTAGTTGGATGAAAATGGTTCTGAATTGCCAGCATATGGTTTCTTCAACAATGATGACTACAAAAAGATTTAGCCAAAAGATGCAACGCAAATCTTATACTCACTCAAGGCCAATGGACCCTTAAATTCCAAGATACATAGTAATGCGTATTCACGTATCAATGGTGGCATGGTTCGATTCTTGATTAGTGAGCAAGAGGCGCGAGCCGCTTTGCTAGCTACAAAGGTTGGTTAGAAAATGACGACAGAAGAACGTATAAAGCGTTTGATGCCTCATGAATTAACCACAAAACTATTTGAAGAAATGTCGAATCTGCGTTTAAGAAAGAATGGTTTAGACATTGTTCTTGAGTAGATAAATGCTCGTTTTCCAAAAGATAAATATTCTGCATTTGCTTACGGCTTGTGGCGTATTAAAGAGTTGGAAGAAGAGAACTACAAAAAGGCCAGTCGACGCCATACTGGTGAAAAACGGCAGTTGATATTCTTTACAGGAGGACAAAATTAATGGCAGAGCAAGTAGAAGTTTCTGATGTGTCGTTATTTAAAAAAGCCATGAATGAAATGGTCGTAAAAAACGACAAGTCATGGAATAACACTCTGGATTATTATTATGCAAAGCGCCGCTATAAAGAATATACAAGAGAAGAAGTGGAAAATATAATCACTTCGGGCTCGGTTGAGGCTTAGCAAAAGCTTTCAAGACAATTCTTTGAAAGAGATAATCTTTATAAAAGAATAATAATCTATTATGCAACAATATTAAAATATGTAGGCATTCTTATACCTAATCCAATTGCAGGTACAGAACTCTCCACCCCTTATGTCTTCAAAAAATATGTTGCTGCATTAGATTATATTGAAAAATTTTTCTTACCCGAACTGTTAACCCAAATCTCTTTACGTGCTTTAGTAGATGGTTGTTATTATGGTGTAATCCAAGCTATTAGCAAAACAGATTTTGTTCTATTAGACTTACCTGCTGAATATTGTCGTTCCAATTTTAGAGACTTACATGGAAATGATATTGTTGAGTTTAGAGTAGATTACTTTGATTCAATAGTAGACGAAGATGTAAGAAAACAAGCCTTAAAAGTGTATCCAAAAGTTATTGGTGATCATTATCGGCGCTGGAAGAAAGGACAAGTTAAGACAATATGGGTAAAAATACCTACAGATGTTGGTTTCTGCTTCCCGTTCTTCGATGATAGCCGTCCGCTCTTTTTAGACGTTATTCCCGCCGTCATGGATTATGATGTAGCGGTTGATGTCAACAAAGAGAGAGATTTAGAAGAGATTCGTAAAATCATTGTTCAGAAGATACCCCATTTGCAAGATGGTGCATTACTGTTTGAGCCAGACGAAGCTTTAGAAATGCATGCCGGTGCAGTTGGCATGATGAAAGGTAACAAGAACATTAGTGTTCTTACCACCTATGCAGATGTCGACGCCGTAGTTTCCAAGACCTCTTCCGAGGCTAGCACTAATGCGCTTGAAAAGAGTTTACAAAATGTATACTCTAAAGCAAATGCAAGCCAGCAGATATTTGCACCTACTGGTACTCAGGCGCTATCCACTTCGATTACTAATGATATGTCTTTAATGATGATACTTGCACACAAGTATTCGCGTTTCTTAACGTTTATCATTAATTTCTTATTTAGTAATACGAATGTGAGTTTCAAATATGAAATTTTGCCGGTAAGCTGGTATAATGTATCTGAATATATAAAAGATACATTAAAGCTCGCGCAAAGCGGCTACAGCTTTTTACTTCCGGCAATAGCGGCCGGTGTATCCCAGCGTGATTTAATCAATCTTAAGAATTTGGAAAATGATGCTCTTAAACTTGAGGAAATACTCATTCCGCTTGCTTCATCCTATACGCAGTCTGGAAACGGAGAAGGTGAGGTCGGAAGGCCATCACTTCCTGTTGAGGAGAAATCTCCGAAGACTTTATAGAATGAGGAATCATTAAATAATCAGTAAGGAGGCTCCAAATGAACAAATCATTGTACGAGTTTCCCGTAACTGTTTACGGTAATTTAGAAAAATATAATGAAGTGCTGAGTAAAGCACGGTGTCGTATTTTTTACAAATATGAAAACCGCAACGGCACCTACATTACCGATGAATTTGCTGAGAAGTTATTATCTTCTTTATCATATGCCCCTGTGAAAGGTATATATGCACCTGAAGAGCGTGATTATACTGATCATGGGATGGAGCGTGATGAAGGTCGTATTTATGGTATAGTTCCAGAGAACCCGAATATTTCGTGGGAAATCCATCTTGACGAGGATGGCGTCGAGCGTACATATGCATGCGCTGATGTGCTGATATTCACTGCTCTTTATGAGGAAGCTAGTGATATAGTAGGCAAAAGTCAATCTATGGAACTGTATGGACCATCGTTGAAATATCACGAGGCAATTGTAAAGGGCCGCCGCTTCATAGTTTTTGATGAAGGATGCTTCTTAGGATTACAAGTATTGGGCGATAATGTAGAACCTTGCTTTGAAGGTGCTTCATTCTACACGTTGCAAAGCAGTATTGAATTTGCAATCAATTAGATTAAACAATACGGAGGTACTAAGATGCCTAAGATTAATTTTAGACTTTCGGATGGTGAAAAGTTTGAGGCCCTGTGGGCGCTGCTTAATCCGGAGTTTAATGAAGAAGGCAATTGGACCGTTTCTTGTGGTATTTCCGCTGTATATGATGACTATGCATTAGTCTTCAATTATGAAACTGGTGAGCATGAGCGTGCCTACTACTCCAAGAATGATGAAACCGATATGGTTGAAATAAGCGAAAGAGTAAAGGTTTATATTGTTGATGTGACCGAAGCGGAAAAGAATACTCTTGATACTCTCCGCGCGTTGAATGGCGGCACTTATGAGTTAGTCAATGAGACGCTGCTTAACGCAGAGGAAACTCTTGAGAAAAATGCAGAGTTTTCTGCCAAAATTGAAGAGTTAAATGAAACTGTTGCTACTTTAAATACGGAGAAGGACGAGCTTGTTGCCGCGGCCGAGACCTTTACGGCTTAGATCGAGGAAGCAAATGCAAATGTTACTTCTTTAACAGAGGAAGTTGATTCTTTAAAAGAGTATAAGGCTTAGATTGAAGCTAGAGAAAAAGAAGCAGTTATTGATCAGTATTCAGAGATGCTGTCTGACGAGGTGCTTGATAGTTATAGAGAGCGCGCAGTTGACTTCACCGCAGAAGATCTTGATAAAGAACTTGCTTATGAGTTAAAGAAACGTAATTCTTCTGCTTTCGTTAAGTAGAGCGAGCCTGGGTATATTCCCAAGGATGTGCCGCTGGAAGGACTCGCCGCGATTTTATCTAAATATAGAAAATAATTTAGGAGGCTATTTAAATGGCTAGAATGATTATTGACGGTTTCGGTCAGGTAGAGCTTAACAATGTTGCTTTCCGCCGTGACGGTCGTATTGAAGCTCAGTGTGCTCTTGACACCGCTGCATTCGATTCCCAGACTCCTTGCGAGAACGGAATGATTCTGCGTGTTAAGAAAGCCGAGCATGTAATTACTACTTGCGATTCCAGCGCCGCCAATCAGCTTTATGCTCTGAACTACACGTCTGAGCATATGTATGATGAGCGCAACCCTGGCCTGAAGAACTTCTATCTGAAGTCTGCGGCCGCTGGCGAGGACTTCTATCCGCGCGTTGGCTATCTCGCTGCTGGTGACCTGTTCACCACGAACTGCATTGACCTTGGCTCCTATGCTAGTGTTGGTGCTGTTGTTACCGCTCTTGCTAACGGCGAAGTGTATGCTGCTGCTGGTACCGAGGGCGCAATTGTTCTTAATAGTGAGGCTCCTGCTGTTGGCCCCATTATGCAAGTTATTAAGAAAACCACGATGCCTGATGGACAGGATGCTTTCCAGATTCAGGTTCTTAAGGTTTAATTTAGGGAGGGTTTAATACAATGACACTTAAAGAGTTCAAGGATATAGCCCTTCATGCCGCTAAGGGCACTGCTCCCGAGACCTTCACGGTGGAGAACGTGAACGACGCTTTCGTCGACGGTCTGCGCGAGCTTGCTGGTTCCTACAACCAGTTCATGAAGAATCGTTATGACATTTATGATATCATCATCAGTGTCATCGATGAGATTCTGCCGAAGAACGTCATTGACGCTCTTGGCGCCTTTGCCGAAGTCCGCCAGGTTGGACAGGGCGAGAAAGCCATGTTCAGACGTAAGGTTGGACGTCAGCGTGCAAAGAAATTCCTCACTCAGGTTGGTCTGAGTGGTGTTTATGAGACTTTCCGCCTTGATGCTGAGACATTCGAAGTCGGCGCGCATGCCGTTGGTGGCGGCGCCACGATAGACTTCGAGCGTATGCTCGATGGCGCCGAGTCCCTGGCTGAAGTTGTTGGCATCGTGACCGAGGGTCTCGAGAACGCCGTGTTCGTCGAGGTTCAGAAGGCACTTTATGCTGCTCTCGCCGTTATGCCTGCTACCAATAAGTATGCCGGCTCTTGGAGCGCCGACGAAATGCTGAAGCTGGTGAACGTGGTCCGTGCCTATGGCGCCCCGATCATCTTTGCTGCTCCCGAGTTTGTCGCCGCCATGGGCGCCGATGCAATTGTTCCTGCAATTGCCAATGCTGCTCAGGGTATCTACAGCCCCAAGGATATTGAAGCTATTCATGACACTGGATACATCCAGGTCTTCCGTGGCACTCCCATCGTGCAGATCCCGCAGTCTTTTGTTGATGAAAACAATCAAGAGACCTATGTCAATCCGCAGTTCGCATTCGTTATGCCTGCTGGTCAGGAAAAGGTTGTCAAGGTTGTTCTTGAGGGTCAGACTCAGATTCGTGACCACGAGAACAAAGATAATTCCATGGAAGTCTTTGCATGGAAGAAAATGGGATGCGCTATCCTTACGCATCACAACTGGGCAATCTACAAGAATGAGAGCCTCGTTGATACCTCTGCCAAGGATATCTACGGTTTCTAATTTAACCTAAAGGGGATGGGGAATATTCCCCTCCCCTATTTTTAATACTATGGAGTAAAAGGAGAATTTTATTATGTCTGATAAGATTAAAGTTATAAGTGCCTATGATGGCCGTTGCGGCATTGATAATGTCGGTTTACATATTTCTCGTCGTTGGCAAGGCCGCGGCGATTCTGTCGTTTTTACAAGAGAACAAATTGAAGAACTTCAGTTTGATACTGCCTTTATGAATATGGTACGTGAAGGTCTTCTTTACATTGATGATATGGAAATTAAGAAGGAGATCGGTCTTGAACCTGAAGATGCAGAAGAGCCGACCATTATTCTTCTTGATGATAAAGCGCTTAGGCGTCTTTGGAAAGATATGCCGCTGGCGCAGTTTAAACTTGAAACTAAGAATCTAACCCTCCCGCAGATCAAGTCTCTCGCAGACTATGCAATTCGTCATGGTAATGAGGGGTCGATTGAAAAGGCTACTTATCTTACCACTATTAGTGGACAGAATATTTTAAAAGGAATAGAACTCGAAAAACAAAGTCAGGAGGGATAATCCATGACAAGCGTACGCGAAGTCTATGATGCCTTTCTTGTTAAGATGCTTGATGATGAATGGGCAGATTGGGATTTAGAAGATATAAAAACCGATTGGAAAGGAATCTTGATGGGCGCCCTCCCTTGGTTCAAATTTCCGCGGGTTTCGTTAGAGATTGATGAAGAAGAAGATGCCTTTGTTGAAGATTTAAATAACGAAGAGATTTAGATTATTGCAACCTATATGAAATGTGAATGGTTGAATAGAACGATTTTAACGTGGGAGAATATAAAGCCACTTTATGAAGAGCGCGACTTTTCTCAGGCAAATTTATTAGATAAATTTAATTAGACGCTTGCGGCTGAAAAGAAGAATGCGGCCCGTCTTGAGGCAGTCTATTATCGTTCTGTAAATCGTAAGCCATTTAACTATAGGGATTTAGCATCGCAATTGTGAACGAGTTTTTAGAAGGCTATAATAATAATCTAAAGAATAGATTATTTGGACTTTTGTGTGAGCGTGAAAAAGAAGGTGAGTGGGAAAAGTTTTTGGATTCGATTGTTATTGAGTTAATGTCTTATCCTGAAGAATCTCGTACTATCAATTATTATCGCTTATTTACAAAAGTGTCTTCACTTCGTTATTTAAGTTATAAATATTTTAGAACTACAGTTTTTGACTGTATGAGTTTATTGTCAAAGCTATGAGTGATTATTTTGAAGTTTATAAACAAAGGTTAAATCGTTTTGGTAACGATTATCAATCTCGTATATAGGGCGCGCGTGAGTATAATTTTGATTTATATTTATTAAAGACTCTTTATCGTGTAGATTTTGAATATAAACATTGTCATTATGCTGGTAGTCTTGAAAGATATAAACAAGATGATACTAAAACTTTGCAATATTTATTAACTAAAGTAGATTTAAATATGCCAAATGGTACTTTACTTGAAATAGTTGATAAAGATAATATGAAACAAACTTGGATGGTTTATTATTTAGAGAATATTGAGGCTAGTGGATATAATCGTTATATTATGCTTAAGATGACGCATTTTATCAAATGGCTTGGCCGTGATGAGAAGTGGCATTACACTCATGCTTATCTTTATGGACAAGAAGATAATATGCTTAAGGATGAAATTCGTTCACGTTCACGTATGGATGCTCTTTATGCAGAGAATCTTAAATCAAGTTTCTTTATTTGTCCTTCTAATGAGTTTATCAAGAAAGATTGCTACTTTATTGTAGGTCAAAAACCATTTCAAGAGTATTATAGAGTAACAGGTTATGATTTGTAGTCTACACCAGGTGTGTAGTATATAACCATAGATCCTGTGTATGAATTTGATCTGAGTCACGCTCCTGAGCAGGAAGAGGGAGATAAAGATGAAGACTTCTTCTGGTTAAATGGAGGTGTAAACAATGGCGACTCGTAATTTAGCTGATGTTGGCACCAACTTATAGAAGATTGTAAATCGACTTTAGTCAAATGAAAAACTGTTAAAGTTGTTATATTATACTGGTAAGGACCCATATAGTGAATAGGCATTAACTGAATCGCAAATTAAAAATGAGATTTTTGAAAAGCTTATTAAAATTGTGCCGCGTGTTGGTCCAAAAGAAACTGCTCAAAGTATAGTAGTTATACGTATGGTTCGCGGCCGTGCTAATCCTTAGAATGGGGAGTTTAGAGATTTTACAATTAATATTGAAGTCTTTGTTCCTTTAACACAATGGATTATTAAAGACTCTAATTTGCGTCCTTTTGCTATTATGGGAGAGATTCATAAATCACTTAATAATAAAACAATAGATGGTCTTGGCAGAATGACTGGTGGTGAATTTTAGATTAATTTTTTAACTGAAGAGATAGGTTGTTATGAAATGACCTATTATATTACCAGTTATGATTAATGCAAAATTCTTTTTAGGACTACCAGAACCATTTTAGAAAGTTTGTTGGATATATCCTCCTAAAATACAAGATATATTAAATAATTAGGATTATCCAGTATATAGAAAATTATTTTTGAGTACCTAGGAAGATATTGAAGACGAATATGTTGAAGCCGGCATATCTTTTGAAGAACTGCCTACTCCATTAAAGTATCTTTTTACTTTAATTTAGGCAGATAGTAGGTTAAAGCCTATTATTTAGAAAGGGTTTGAATTTTTTATTCATGAGCCTGTTACTTTACTTGAAGAATAGTGTATTATTATTGTTGGTGATTTAGAAAAAGAGGTTTAGATTATTAAATCTGTTGAAGATTTACGTATTTTAAATGAAGATAATTATTTTGATTTTCAAAATAAATTACGTGAGGCTTTAGGTGAGAAACCTGCTGAACCTTATAATCCAAATGAGAACCCAAAAGTAAAATATTTTAAAGCCAAAGCGCGCCTTCGTGACAGAGTTAAAGCAAAAAACTCTAAAGATGCTCTAACTTTAGGTTCAACTTTGGCAGCAATTTGTTGTATGGATTTTGGATTAAATCCACTTAATATAGGAGAGTTAAGCTAGGTCGCAATAACTGTGTTAACACGTTATTACCAAGAGAAGAGTAAATATGATATTGATATTTAGTCATTGCTTGCGGGCGCGGATAGCAAAAAAATTAAACCGAAAAATTGGATTAGAAACATTGAAGACTTATAAAATAGGAGGTCATTGTTAAATGGCTAGTATTTTAGACCGGTATGGTATTAAGGAAGTTGCTGACGTAACCTTCTATGAGATTAACTCTGATGGTACTCCTGGCAAACCTGTTCTGTTCCTTGATACTTTAAAGGTTTCCACCATTGAACAGACTGCTGAGCAGGCTGACGCCCGTGGCGGTAAGGGCAACCCGAAGCTGATCACTTGGGACTATGGTAAGGAAATCACTGTTAATATTGAAGACGCTCTGTTTAGCCCGAAGTCTATGGCTATTATGCTTGGTAACGGTAAAGTTAACCAGGGCGGCGGCAAGATGATTCGTAAGACTGCGGTTATCCGTATGGGCACAACCGCGTCTGGTAGCGTTAAAGCATTAAACGATTATATTACTGCTGATATTTATGATGCCAACTCCGTTAATGGTGGTGGTACTCGTACCAAGCTGTATTTAGGTGATGGCTCGGCTCCTGCTGGTGAAGTTGCAATTAGTGGACAGCTGAAGTTTGATAATGGTGCTGCTGGCGCTGATCATGAAGACTCTGTTCTTTATGATGAAGATGGAACTGCTCTCAATAGCGATTTCTCTGAAAGCGCTCTGAAGTCCCTGTATCAGGCCGGTATGACCGATAATAGCGGTGCTTATAGCGGACATAAGTTTATGTTCACCTACTGGGTGCCGGCGACTGCTAAGGAGATTGTTGTTTCTGGCGATACCTTCCCGGGAACCTATTACATCCAGGGCGATACCTATTCTCGTTCCGACGTTACTGGTGCTGACCAGTTCTTCCAGTTTATTATTCCGAAGGCCAAGATGTCTGCCGAGAATACCATTACGCTTGAGGCCGAGGGCGATCCTGCAACCTTCAGCATGAACCTCACTGTTCTCCGTCCGGAGTCTGGTGAAATGATGAAGCTTGTGCAGTATGACCTTGAAGATCCGAGCGCAGGTTAATTAAATAATTAATGATGGCGGAGGAAGGAAACTTCCTTCGTCATTTTTATTTATTGGGAGGGAAAGGATTTTATGTATGAAGATTTAGGTTCTTTTAAAGTATTAGAGAACGTTTATATAAAAACTACTTAGAATATAGAAGCGGGTGGTAAGCAGTTTAAAGCTGGTGAAATTATTGCTCGATTTGATAAAATTCAAATAGCCAATTTGAACGAAATTAAAGAATATGTTGCGGCCCGCGGTGGATATGATAATAGAGGACATGTGTTTTGGGAAACAACTCATGCGGTAAAACTTAATTTTACACAGGGCGTATTTTCTAATATACAATTTGGTATTTTAAATAATAGTAAAATTATTTAGATTTAGGAAGAAGAACCATTATTATTAACAACGACAGTTGAAACTGAAAGTGATGAAATTGGTATTATTAGATTGAATCCACGGCCAGCAGGTTCTTTATTTATTTATGATAAAGAAACTGGTGAACGGTTAGAGTGGGAAACATCAGGTTTGAGTTTTAAAATTGCAGATGCTTATAAAGATGTTATTGCAATTTATGAATATAATTATTTAAAGGGTGCAACAATTGCACGAATTGGATAGCCATTTACAACTGGCTTTTTGATGTTAGAAGGAAAAACGAGAGTAAAGGACGATACGTCTGGATTAATTACAACGGGGATAATTAAAATTCCCAAACTAAAATTAATGTCTGGCTTATCTATGCGGTTGGGTGCACAGGCAAATCCCGTGGTTGGTAGTTTTAATGCGGAGTGTGTACCCGTTGATTCAAGAAAAAGTAGTTCAGTAATTGAATTTTATTTTCTTAATGAGGATATAGATAGTGATATGTAATTAAAGTCAGCATTAGTTTTAGCTAATGCTGATTTTTTATTGGGGTGAGGACATGGCAAATAGTTCAAGTTTTACTATCAATATTAAAGCTTTATTTGATGCTGGTAGTGTTAAGAACGGAATTAATGATTTATAGAATTCTTTAAAGAGTTTAAGATTACCTGATAATTTAACTGCTAACTTAAATAAAGGTTTTATGAATGCCAATAAGGCGTTAGATGATTTTATTAGTCGCACACAACAAGGCGTTAAGACCAAAACTGATGCGGCAGGAATTAGTAAATCATTTGAAAACGTTACAAAAGAATTAACCAACCTTGATAATTTAATGATTAAGGTTAAAGGTTAGCTTGGTGATGGCGCCGATTTAAGTAAGTTAATTATTTTAGATGATAAAACCTTAAGTTAGGTTCGCGAGTTAGAAAATGAGATAAAAAATTTGTAGACTCAACTCGCGGCTTTGGGTTAGGATTCAAGTAAAATTAAATAGTTAGAAACTGCTTTAGGCAATCTTAAAAAAGGTAGTGCTTCTTTTAAGGCCGGAGAAAGCATTTTAGATAATTTTAAAAAAGGTAATTTTGATGAAGCTTTAAATACAATTGATCAAATTACTACCAAACTAAACGCAGTTCAAAAAGGTTTTCAAACTTAGGGTAAAGATACCAGTGGTATAGAAGCAACTCAGAAATAGTTTAGTGCTATGCGTGATATTATTACCTAGACAAAAGACTAGGCATCTGGTCTTTATGATCAAATTGGCGCAAAAAGTGCTGAAGCTTCTAATAAAATGGCTCAAGGCCAATAGAAAGTTATTTCAGGTTTAAATGATCAATCAAATGGATTACATTAGGTAGCTTAGGGTGCGGTTTAGGCTGGAGGAGCTATTAATGATTTAACTGCACATTAGGCATAGTTTGTTCGAGAAGTTGACTAGGTTAAATCACGTATTCAATATTTCTTTGGTTTAGCCAATAGTATTAATTTAATAAAACGTGCTATACGTGGTGCAGTAGATACAATAAAGAGCCTTGATAAAGCCATGACAGAAACTGCTGTTGTTACAGATTTTACAGTTTCTGACATGTGGAAACAATTACCGGAATATACGAAACGAGCTAATGAATTAGGTGTAACAACTCAAGCTGCATATGAATCTGCTACGTTATTTTATCAGTAGGGTTTAAATACATAGTAGGCGGCCGAGTTATCAACTGAAACCATGAAGATGGCTCGTATTGCAGGACTTGATGCGGCAGAAGCTACTGACCGTATGACTAATGCATTACGTGGCTTTAATATGGAATTAAGTGCTACTGCTGCGCAACGTGTTGATGATGTTTATTCAGAATTAGCTGCTCATAGTGCTTCTAACGTTGATGAAATTTCAACAGCTATGACTAAAGTTGCTTCTCTTGCTCATAGTGCAAATATGGAGTTTGAGACGACTGCGGCTTTTCTTGCTCAGATTATTGAAACTACACGTGAATCTGCCGAAACCGCTGGTACTGCTTTAAAAACGGTTGTTGCAAGATTTTCAGAAGTTAAAAAACTATATAGTGAAGACGAATTAAAAGGTACAGACGAAGAAGGGCAAGCTATTAATGTTAATAAAATTAGTGCAGCACTTTAGACAGCCGGTATAGATTTAAATAAGTATTTTCTTGGTGAAGTTGGACTCGATGATATATTTATGGAGTTGGCTTCTAAATGGGATAGTTTAACTAGTGTATAGTAGAGATATATTGCTACTTAGGCTGCCGGTTCTCGTCAGCAATCTCGTTTTATTGCATTAATGCAAGACTATGCTCGTACTCAAGAATTGGTTGGAATGGCCTACAATGCCAACGGAGCTAGTGCAAAATAGTTTGAAAAAACTTAGGAATCATTAGAAAGTAAACTAAATCGCCTTAAAAATGCCTGGAACGAATTTTTAATGGGTTTGGCCAATAGTAATATTGTTAAAGGAGTCGTTGATATATTAACTAATTTATTAAATTTAGTTAATAAAATTACTGGTGCTTTTGGTAATGGCGTAGGCGGTATACTTAAATGGGTTGCAGCGTTAGGCGCACTAGGCGGGGCTAGACAAATATTTTCACCAAATGGTATAGGGACTAAAATTATTGGTGGGGTTGTTGGTAGTTCGCCAGTAGCTAATCATATAAAGGCAGGACTTGGATTAGGTAAAATAGATGAAAATGGTGTTTTTACTCGGACTCCTGCAGCTTAGCCTGGGCAGAGAGTAGGAATTTTTGGTGGCGGTGGTCTTTTTAGAGGCTGGCGTGATTCTATTTAGCAGTTTAAACAAGGTGCTGCAACAACATCGTTTAATGTTATGGATCCTACTTATTTGTAGGCGCGGGCAAATTATCGAAATTCACCTTCTTTAGAAAATTTAAAAGCTTTAGGTGTTGCTCGTTAGTAGGCTACTACAACACAAGTACCGAAAACATTGTTTGGTGCTTTAGGTAATAAATTTAAAGGAACCGGCATGGGTAAAATTGCTAGTGCTGGTCTTGCAAAGCTTGGAGTAGGTGGTGCCGCAGGTGCTGCTGGAGTAAGCGGAGCAGCGGCGTTAGCTGCCACAATGGGTGTCGTTACTGCAGCGGCAGTTGCAGCAGCCGCAGCGATAAAAGCAGTATATGATGCATCTCCAGAAGGGTAGTTAAAAAATGCTCAAAAACTTGCGGATTCAATGAAGCAAGTAACTGCTAATGCAAAAACAAGTGCTGACAATTTAAAAAAGGCTTAGGAACAAAATTAGGCACTAACCGAATCAATTGATAAAGCTTCAACCATATCAGAACGTTCTAAAGCTATTCAAAATAGAAATGATTATATTTCATCATTGCTAGAACAAGACGCATCGTATGCTAAATATTTATCATCTACATTTGAAAATGGCTAGTTGGTTTTAACTTTAGATGAAAAAGCTTTAAGTGAGGCTGCAAATAAAGCGGCAGATACTGCTACAAAAGCTGCCGTCGGATCAACATTTGCATAGGCTACGGTTGCTGGTCGCTAGGCTGATGTTTATGAAGCGAAAATTAGACGCGCTGGAGTAAATTTAGAAAAAAATACTATAACAGAATATACAGAAGACGGTAGCGCATACGAACGCCAAATGACTGCAGATGAATCTGCAAAATATAATAAATTAGCAGTTGATGCAGATGTAGCGAGAGCTTCAATGAGGGCTTAGGCCAAATCTGCATATTCATAGTTAATTGATGGTGAAGAACTTGGTGATGAATTAGCAGATCAGTTAGCAACAGCTATGTCTAATACTTTTGATGAAACTGATTTAGAAACAGCTAATTGGTCTTTTTTAAGAAGTCGTGGTCATTGGGAAAATGAATATTTAAAAATTTATGGTACTGAAGCAGATAAAAATTTAAAGACTGCAGATATTGCAAGAGCTGTAAAATAGGGTGAGCAGACTCAAGAAAAAACAGAAAATATTAATAAGGCTACAGAACTTTTAACCGGGCCTTAGAGTGAAATGTATAAAACTGCTCTTGATGCATTTAACGGCATAGGAGAAGCTGCAGAATTAAATTTTGAAAAATTGGGTGAAGATTTTACTACAGAGGATGTTTTAAAATACCTTGGAATAGATGTAAGTTCAGAAGGAGACACGGCGAATAAATTAGCTCCATTAGCAGTAGCTTTAGGCACTGATATGAAAACTTTAAGAGAAGCTATTGTTAATTAGGCTAAACAAAATAAAGAAATTTAGAAAAAAAATAAATCTAACATTTTTGAAAGTGCTTTAAAAGGTGGTTTAGTACCTGATCAAGTTTTATGGGATCAAATTTAGGCATTAAGTCCTAAAATGGCTGGTCTAGTTTCTGATATTACAACTTAGGCTATGGAGGCTTTATCTTCTGAGGATGTAGCAAGTCTTATTCCTGAGTTAGTTAATATGGATGAGACTGGTTTATAGGAATTTTAGGATTTCTTTACAGGATTTAATTTGGATGATCCAATTAATGCTTTTGCACAATTAAAAGAAGCATAGGAAAATGCTACAGATGGCAGCGTTTTCGCAAATATGCTTAATAAAATTGAAAGTACTAATGCAGCACTATTTGATACTGGCAATTTAGTTTAGAACTTTCTTGCATCAGCTTCTTATGAAGGTTTAACTGATAGTGTTGAAAAATATATAGAAGCAAATGGGGAAATTACAGCTAAAAACATTGAAGAAATGGCTGAAAGCTGTAAAGATTTACAAACATTATTAGATAAAACAACTGTTACTGCATAGGGCCTTGCTGCCGCATTTACATTATTTGAATAGGCAAATATTCCAATTGATAATATTACTTCTTCATTATTGGCCGCATTAAGTGCTGGTGAAAGTTTTAGCACTTTGATGGATAAGGTATCAGAATGGATTGAAAATTTTGATGCTGGTACCGATATGAAAGAAGGTACAGAACATATTATTGATGTTTTGGATTAGGCAGGGGAATATGTTTCAAATTGGGAGTTTGGTAATAAACCTCTTTAGAATATATATGATCATATATTTGGCGATGGTGCTTATAAAAAATATATGGATCAAGCTTATAAAGATGGATTAGGTTTTGATGAAATCGAAGCTAAACTTCAAGGTGACATCGATAGAATTAAAGATTTGGCTGAAAACGCTGGCGTTGGCGCTTTAGACGAACTAAAAGGGAAAACTAAAGGTGCTATTACAAGCGAAAATGGTGAATATACTTGGGACTTAAGTGCTTATAATAGTGCCAATGAAGCAATTCAAGATGTAGCCACTAATTTAGGTGTAACTGAAGATGCCGCTCGTGCATTTATTGAAGCGTGGGCATCTCATATGTATGATCTTGGCCAAGAATGGGATAATTTAAATTTTAACGATTAGATGAAAGCATATGCTGCTGATCTTGGTGAAAACACCATGATAACAAAGCAAGAATTAGATGCTTTGGCAGCAGCCACAGGGAAAACTGCAGAGGAAATTAAGGCTGCAATTGCAGAAGCTTCTGGTCATATTATTATTGAAGTAGATTGGCAAGATGATAAAGGTTAGGCATTAAGTGGTTAGGATTTAATAAATAAATTTAATGAACAAGTTGGTGCCAAAGAAGGTTTAGTTGAGAAAAAAGGCAATATTTATGGACATGCTGATGGGTTTCATTATGAAACTGGTACAGATTATAGTGCATTTTTAAATAGTGGTGAATATATTCAATAGTTTCAAAATGATGTTGATGGTATTGATTTTACTAAATTACATAATGATTTGGTAGAAGCTTTTAAATTAACTCCATAGCAAGCTAATGAAGTTATTGATAATATTGCACAACAAAGTGATTAGCCGCTGGTAAAAGAAATATAGGTTCCAACAATTGATGCTGATGGCGCCATAACTATGACTACTGCAACTATTGAGGCAGATTCTGCAGCCGCATTAGAGGCTGGTATTTAGGCAGCGCAAGAAGCGGCGCAAACATAGTTATTAGCATAGAAAATGGCTGATACAGACTTTAGCAGTTTTAAAACTAATATGCAAGCTGCTATTAACGAAGCCGCAAGTGCCGGCGGTCAAGCTGCAGCAACTACTATTGCAAATGAAATTGCAAGTGGTACTTATACAATTACAGTTAATGCTACTGTACTTGGTTTACCTGAACATGAAGCTCATGGAGCCATAGTTAATGGACATGCCAAAGGTGGTATAGTTAATTCATATGCCAAAGGTTCTGAAAATTTTCATGTTGATCCTGGTGTAGCTCTTACTGGTGAAGAAGGACCAGAATTAGTTTGGAATAAAAATGGTGGTTATGCCTATGTAACAGGTCAAGATGGTCCAGAATTTGCAGACTTAAGACCTGGTGATAGAATTTTTAATGCTTCTGAAACTAAACGAATTTTCAAAAATTCTGACCTTCATTCTATGGCCCATGGCGGCGTCATTGATTCATTTGCTAGTGGTGGATGGAAAGATGGTGGCAAAGACAAAAAAGGTGGCGGCGGTTCTGGTTCAGGCGAAGAAGACGATTGGAAAAATGATCTTGATTGGTTATATAATCTTATGGAAAACATTGCTGAACTTGAACGTCAGCAAACTTTCCTTGAAGAAGAATATGAAGATTTACTTAAAGATTAGAATAAAACTGGTTTAGATTTATATAATTTGCTTATCAAGCAACTTGGTAATCTTTACACACAACTTGACCACCAAACATTTGCTCTTGAAAAACGTGAACAAGAAATGCGTGAATTCATGGATACTACCAATGATTAGGATTAGTATTTATGGTATAACTGGGAAGATCGCACGCTTGAAATAGATTGGGATGCAATTGATTAGATTGTTGATAAAGAGTTATATGACCATGTTAAAGATTTAATTAGTGAAGCTGAGACCATTTAGGGCAAAATGGACGATGCTGAAGATGCAATTGTTGATATTAATAATTCTATTTAGGAATTAGAAAATATTTGGCGTGATACATTTACTGATTTTGAAGAGCGCGTGTTAAAAGCTTTAGTATAGTCTTATCAACAAATAATTGATAATTATAGCGAATTAAATGACACATTAAATAATACAAATCAATCTATATTAGATGCAATCAATAAAGAAATTTCACTTCAGCGTCAAATTCGTGATAATACAAAGACCGAAGAAGAAATTGCTAATGATGAAGCAAGACTTGCTTTCTTACGTCGGGACACTAGTGGTGGTAATGATTTAGCAGCATTACAGTTAGAGAAAGAATTAAACGATTAGAGAGAACAATATTCTGATAATTTAGTCGATTAGGCTGTATAGCGGTTATAGGATGATAATGATGCGGCCGCAGAGTAGCGTGAACATCAAATTGAATTAATGCAATCTCAATTAGATTATTAGGCTGATAATGGAGAATTTAATGCTTATGTAAGAGAATTATTAGAAACAGCGATAGGTGGCGATGGTCATTTAGCGACAGATTCAGATTTATATAAATTATTAGCTGAACAAGAAAATATTGATGCAATGACTAAAGTATAGCGTGATGTATGGGAAGAAGAATTAAATAATACCTTTAAAGAAGTTATGGCATTTTTATTAAAAGAACAGAACGAGGCTGAGGGCACTTATTTTACTGCTGTAACCGCCGCATTTAATAATGTTTCTGAAACATTTAATAAATCATTAATTGGTAGTTATAGTTAGGGCGGCGCAGGTGGTAAGAGTGGTTCTAGTAATGGTTCTGATAATGGTTCAACTACACCTAAAACTAAAACACCTACAGGTGATTAGGTACCCGATGAGCTTAAAAAATTATCATCCGCATTAGATGCACGTTATGCTATTGAATAGGGGAGCTATAGTTCTACAGATAGTTAGGCATATGCTGGAATATATTAGGGTACCTCTAATTTTACTGGAGGTACTGGTAACAACGCAAAAAGCAATAATGGTGTTTACACTAATGGTAAGTGGAAATATGATGCAAAAACTGGTAAATGGTATAAAGCTGCGAAGGGTGGTCTTTTTAATACTACAGGATTAATACAAATAGATGGCACCGCTGACGCACCTGAATACGTTCTTAATGCTCGTCAAACTGAAGCATTTCTTAAGCTTGCAGATGTACTTCCTGCGGCTATTGCTGGCAATGGTGGTATTTCTAATACAACATTTGGTTCATCAATCATAAACTTTGCAATTAATGTAGATAAAATCGATTCTGACTACAGCGTTGATCGCATGGTAGACCGCGTCAAAGAAAAACTTTTTGAATCTGGTTCATACCGCAATGTTAACGCATTAAATTTCTTAAGATAATATAATATAACGCTACTTTAAGTTAGTGAGATGCGCGGGTAAGCAAATCACTTACCCGCGCAAAAAGGAGGAATAAGAATTGAGCGTATATCAAGGAGATTTTTTAGGTTTTTCACTTGGTGAGGAACATTCTTATAATTTGAATATAACTCGAGTAAGTACTAATGACCGCTATCAAGATAATTTATTACCCACATTTACTGATGCTACGGCACAAGTTCCTGGCGGTGATGGTACTTACTACTGGGATACATATTATACATAGAAGCCTTTTACTATTGATTTTGCTTTTGATGATTTACGTGATGAGGATTTGCGTAAATTGCGGCAAATGTTTAGTTATAAAGGTGTTTAGTCATTAATTTTTGATGAGTTTCCATATAAGCGTTATATGGTAAAATGTACATAGCCGCCCGTGCTGAAATATTTATGTTTTGATTATATGGAATTTCGTGTATATAAGGGTGAAGGTTAGGTATAGTTAACTGCATATTATCCTTTTGCTTTTAGTGTAATTAGTCCTTCTATTGCTTATGTTCAAGCTGGTTCTGTAATTAATAATAATGGAGATATGCCTGCTAATTTAGAAATTCTTTATGATACATCTGAATTAGGTAATCATATTTTATTACGATTAAAAGATAAATATAACTAGCAATTTATTGGCAAGCTTGAATTGGATAATATTGTAGTAGATGATAAAGATAAATATATTATGATTAATACATAGACTCAACTTATTGAGGGTTTAGATGCAAACAAAAAGAAAACAGGTAATTTATATAATAAATTTATTATTTCTGGTGACTTTTTCTGGCCACCTATGGGTCGTTCATATCTATATTCAAATGAACCCTTTGTTAGTGCATAGTATACACCATTATATTATTGAGGTACAATCATATGAAATCAAAATATGAAATAAGTATATGGTCTGATGTTTATGATAAAGCGCTGGGCCGCTTTGTAGAATAGAAAGAGATTGTTATTGGCTCTAATACAATGACATCAGAAAGCCGTGCCCGTAATCCAAAAATGGTTAATAATATAAATGGCACTAATAATTTTACATTTGATTTGTATTATAAATATGTTGACACGCGTACTGGTGAAGAAGTTGAAAATCCTTATATTAAATATTTAGTTAACGAAAGAAAAATTAAAGTTTTATGGAAAGATGAATGGTATGATTTGTTAATTAAATAGATTAAAGAGGATTAGGTTGGTCATATATTTTCTTATACTTGTGAAGATAGTTATATAACTGAATTAAGTCGTAGCGGTTTTGAGCTTGAATTTTCTACTGAGTTGGAAAATAATATAGGCACCGCTGAAGAATTGATTGATAAAGTTATAACTAATACTGATTGGAAATTTGATAAAGATGGATCAGATATTATTTATTAGCTTACGGAAGAACCGGTTTATGAAGTAACAATTTTAAATGACTTTACGGCCTTAAAATGCCCTTCTGAAGAAGAGACAACTTTAGAGGCTGGATATCCTGCTTTAGTTTATTATTCATGTGCTGCAGATATTAATTCACTTAAAGAAAAGTGTTAGATATATTATTCTGGTACGATGTCATGGTAGCAAGATTAGAATGATATGTTAGTAATTAATGGTAATTGTTTTAATGTTACCATTGATTGGGAAATACAAGATGAGATTGCTATAGCAAAGATAAATGGAGTAACTGCATTTGAACTTAATTTCCATAGCGGCGTGTCTAACGAATATAGAGCTGAAAGATATGTATAGTCATAGAAGACAGCATATAATAATATTGTTGACCGCTATGTTAATGTTTATAATGACGGCGCGCTGTATGGCTTTTATACTACAGAATATAATGATGCTTTAGCTGTTATCAACTTAATTACAAATCCATCCAATTTTAAAGATACAAGTGGCTGGATTGGCAATGATTTAAAATGGTAGATTTCACCTAAATTTGATAGTACTACAATTATTTCTTAGTATAAAACAATTAGTTATTTACGCTTTTTAGCTGGATTGAATTATTACAATACAGGTATTTAGAATAATCGTTCTTATATATCTAAAGGATTAATTGTTGGTGATAAATATATTTTCCGTATTCGTGCCAAAGCATATGGCGGCGAGCCGTATTATAGTAATTATATTCGCAACCCAGCAATATTTGAACCATCTATTGAGTGCCGTGAACCTAGTAAATATGTTCCTCTTGGTGGAGATTATTTTGAAATAACTAATAGTTTTTATACAGATGATGATTGGCTTGAATATGATATGACTTGTATTAAATCATGTTCATATGATATGATTAATAGTACATCTGAACCATTTGGTATTTTTATAAAAACTAATGAGACTTGTTGGATTGAAGAGATTTAGTTTTATAAAGAAGTTTGGGGTAGTACAGGATATGATACAGAAGAAACAGTACGTATTGATCCTGGCAAAATGGAAATTCAATCCATTGCTCAATAGGTATGGAAATATTTTAATGCTGATTAGCCGGAAGGTACCACTGATAAAACATTAGAATATGTTTTTACTTCCATAAACGAATGGTCTGAGGCAGAACCTGTTTATAATAATTATGAGCGTTATGCAACAATTGAAGAAAGTTAGTCTAATCGTTTTAATATATTATAGACTATTGCTGAGAATTTTGAGTGTTGGATTCGTTTTAAAATTGAACATGATGAAACTGGACATATTTTAACTGATGATGAAGGCCGCTTATTGAAATGGATCTAGATTAAGCGCGAAGCTGGACAAGAAACGGGTATTGGATTTATCTATGGTGTGGATTTAAAAGATGTAACACGTACCATTAAATCTAATTAGATTTCAAGCAAAATAATTGTTCAATAGAATGAAAATGAATTTGGTAAAAATGGTTTTTGTTCTATTGCGCGCAGTGATTATAATCATCCTAAAGAAAATGTTATTTATAATTTTGATTATTATATTTAGCAAGGCCTGCTAGATCGTAAAACTTTATATGATGATTTATATACTATAGATGGTTTAAATTATTTTTCAAGTTTACATGAATTAAATACCGAATACGAAAAGAATTTAAATGAATTAATTAATAAGCGCAGTGAATTTACTAAATAGGATGCAATGGCAACAATTTATTCATAGTATATTACATCAGCGCTTGAAGAAAAAGCATCAATTGAGGATAGTTTAAAGAAACTTGCCGGCGTTGAAGATATGGACGATGTTTATTCATATGCCTCTACGCATTGGCGCGATACAAAAGTATAGACTCTTATTGAAGATCGTTCATAGGTTGAAGATATGATTTCAATGTATGAATCATTAAATGATAGTTTGTAGGCAAGTTTAACATTACTTAAAGAGTATATTACCAATACTGAAAATAGATAGAATGAAATTATTGAATCATTACGGGAATTAAATAGATAGTTCTATATTAAATATTCTCGCTTTATTCAAGAAGGCACATGGCAATCTGAAGATTATTGGGATGATAATAAATATTATCTTGATGCTTTATAGGTTGCATATCAAAGCTCGCGGCCGCAAATATCATATGATATTAATGTATTACGATTAAGTGAGTTAGATGATTATAGTTCTAAAATCTTTAGACTTGGCGATATTAGCTTTATTTAGGATACAAAGTATTTTGGATATTTAAGTGATGGTTTTACACCATATAAAGAAAAGGTTGTATTAACTGAGATTGCTTCTTTTTTTGATACACCTGATAAAGATGTTATTAAAGTATAGAATTATAAGAATCAATTTGATGATTTATTCCATCGCATTACCGCGGCCACACAGTCATTAGAATTTTCTGAAGGTAAATATGCAAAGGCCGCCAGCATCGTAGAAACTGACGGAACAATAAAATCTTCTGTTATATAGAACACATTTGACAGTAATAAAGATTTAGTTTATGGTGCACAGAATGAAGCTGTTACAATGGATAATACAGGTATTACTGTAACAGATAATGGTGACGCCGCACATTTATTAAAAATTACTTCTGGTGGCGTGTTCGTTTCGGCAGATGGCGGCGAAACATGGAAAAACGCAGTACGCGGTGATGGCATTAATACTGATTTACTTACTGCTGGAAAGATTAATACCGAAGAAATTACAGTTTATAATGGTGAATTTCCTAGTTTTCGTTGGGATGCAAATGGATTAAACGCTTATCGTTTTGATTCTTATTCTGGTGCTGTTGATACACGACAATTTGTACGATTTGATCAATATGGTATTTACGGGTTAAAAAATGCACCTACTGTATATATACCCGAAAATGAAGGGTAGATATACAATGATGCTAACTTTGGTCTTACTTGGAATAAGTTCTTTATGAAAAGTAATATTGGTAATCGTTCTATTGAAATTTCTACAGATAGAGATATTGTTGTTAAATCTGAAGATATTGAAAGAGTTGTTATTGGTCGTGTTGATGGTGCAAATTCTAATAATTATGGTATTCGAGTTAAAAATACAAATAAGCAAGTTGTATTTCAATGTGATAATAATGGTTCTTTACTTTGTGGATGGAAATTATAGGATGATTATTTATAGAGTCGAATGACAAAGACAGGTGGTAATATTTCAATATTTGCCAATGGTAACATTGGATGTTATGGACATGAAGCATTTTCAACGTCTGGTGATGTATATAAAGTTTAGGCAAAAAGTAATTTTGAGGTCACTGGATTAAATGCTGGTGATACTGTTATCGGATTTAATGATGAGTTTTATATTTTTGCTGAAGATATGACATTAACCAGTACATTTACTATAGGTGGATAGGATTCTGATCATGGTAATAAGTATCATACTCCTCCTTCATCTGTAATACCTACTTTGCCTGGTAGGATACAATTAGTATTAGATCCAAATAAAAATTATGAAGTTGGCGGATTAAGTTGGGATATTGAATTAGAAAATCAATATGGCGTTGGAAATAATGGATACACTTATAATACAACTTGGGAAGATGAAGTAATTGATGTTGGAGACGGACAAACCGAGACGATACGAGTATATACAACTACTTATACATATTATTTTAAATTAACAGCAAAATTGGATAATAATATTTTATTTGTTATCAGATATACAAGCGAATTAAATGACAAATAGAAAAATAAATATATACCCGCCGCAGATACAGCCTGGTCAATTGATAATGAGGGTAATGCAATATTTCATAATATTTATGCTGATGGTGGTAGAATTGCTGGTTGGTGGATTGATGATAAAAGTATTTATTAGACTTATGACGGCACTAAAGAGCGTGGAGAAAATGATAGCAATGTAAAAACACAGTTAAATTCTAAAGGCAACGCTTAGGTAGATGATAAATATTATAGTTTTATTACAGATGCAATAAATGCAGCTATGGCTACCATTGGCGGGGTTTCACTTGCAAACGGGTTGGTTTGTGGTAGAAGTATTGATGAAATTTATACTCTAGCAAATAAAGCTAATAGTACTGCTAATAGTGCAATGGCGGCGGTTAATAAAATAGATTTAAGTGGTTATTTAACAACAGCTAGTTTTAATACTCATATACATGGAATTGGTACTTGGAGTGGTACTATACATGATGGTGGGTATTATACATTTGCTAATAAGGGTTAGACAGGCACTCCTACACATTAAAACACCGGGAATATATTCCCGGTGTTTTTATTCTATTATTGGAAGACCTGTCATAACTGCTTCTTGCAATATCGGCATTAACCCTTCAATATCCTCCATATTTAATTGACAATCAAAAGCTGTATTAAAAATTGGAAAAATTTTTACATCGTTCTCTAATTCCATTAATTCTTTTAGTTTCTTTTGTACTTCTTCGGCTTTCTCTTTTGGAATAATTATATCGCCATTGTCCTATAAAGTACCATAATCAAGCATTAATTTATATCTTGCATCATATACTAATGCCGCCTCTTGTCGTACTGCCAATTTATTTTTATTTAATAAATATCCTAGTACAACATTAAACTTCTATGTATGATCATCTGTTAAACGATTCAAAGTTTCATACAATTTAATTAATTCACCGTTTGTCATATCCATTCCACTCCGAGCATCCACCATTGAATTTCCATGCACATTTATCGCATAATCCAAAACATATTTTCATTATCCATTCTCCCAGTCAATAATTTCAACCTTCGGTGCCATAATATCTGCAAAATATTTTCCAATACCAATAGCGTCGGCCTCATCATCGGTAACTCTAATTCCAAACCACTTCTATATCAACAACTAGCAACTTCGCTTTAAATCTGGCCGCGTCTTACCCTTAACGCCACAATGCGCGCGCCATGTACTTGTATGAGCAGCGCGGCAAGGGATATTTTCTTCATAACAGGTGAGCATTAATATACCCTACAAGTGCGCCAGCGCCTCAAATGTAGGCGCACTTTTTTGTACATCTAACTATATCTACTCTACACCAACAAAATCAATCTCATACTATTCAATCATAGAAAGCATCCACTACTTCACTTGGGCGCATCGTGCAATTTCATTGTCACCTTTTGCTTCAAAGACACCATAATCTATTAAATCTTTATTATTAAATACGGCATAACCCGTATGGTGAGTCGCCTGGTCAAGAGCCAATACTCTGTATTCACTTTTCTTCTTTTTGTGATTATTCTCCTTGACCTTGAGGCGCTCACGCATACAGGTCGGACAGATTCTGTCTTTACGAATCTATCTCCAGGGCGCGCATACGACGTGCCCTTTTTCACATAAAAACTCTAAGTTAGAGTCGAGGTTAGTATATTTTTCGCTTACGAGCGTCCACCCATCCGCCGATAAACTACTTTTTATCTCGTCAATACTTATGCGGGCCATGGTTAGTTCGTTCCAGTACTCCCAAAGCCGGCGCCATGGTCGTTCTCGAATGTACCGAGCGAATTGACCTGGAGCCAATTCACAAGCGGTACTTCAACCAAACGCATCTGTGCAAAGCGTTCACCTTTACCGATGGTGAATGAGGAGCCGTAAAGCGGGCCTTGAAGTAGGCCGCCTTCATCCTGCTGAATAGTGTAATCTTTCAATGGCGGATCAATATTTTCAATTATAACGCCAATCTCTTCATGGTAATCAGAATCGATAAGACCGGGTGTATTGGCAACGCGTAACTTGGTCTTGCGGCTCATACCAGACCGTGGCTGTATGAGTAGAGCGTAACCGATAGGGATGTTTACTTTCAGACCCGTCGGTATAATCACACACTCACCAGGACCAATTACATACTCTTCGGGAGAATATATATCCATTGCGGCCGAGCCATCAGTTGCGTAGATGGGAAGCTTTGCGTCTTTGTGGCAAAGTTCAATTGGTATATTTATAATACGATGAGAAACCATATTGGATTGCTCAAGGGTGTTGACAAAAGTAGTAAAGATATAGGCAACAAAATCTTTCTTATCCTGACTAATCTCTATACCGTCAGCGGCCATCTCATTAACAGCCTCTACAAGAGAATCAATATTGCCTTCAAAATCTTCAACGCGAACGCCCTGCTGATTCATCATCTGTGCGAAAGCAATAACCGCATCTGGAGAATTGAATGTGGCGGCAATACTATCATAAAGTGTTGTTTTTACAGCATTAAAAGCCTCATCAGGCATGGCTAAAATACGCCCAAGAATTTCAATACCATCAACACCATCCTCTGTCTCAAACACATCATCAAGCGCGCCAAATATTTCATCAAAAATTGCTATTTCTTTCTTCTCGTCCATTATGGAGTATCCTCCTTATCCCAAATCTCATCGAAGATCTTGGTTATCGAGACGATCCACGCCTCGGCTATGATTTCACCTTTTGCTTTCTTTGTTCTATATTTATATCCATTGGCACCAAGGGTATATCCACCCTCTTCCTGGAGCGCGCGGGCACCATTGATGGCCTGGATAGCCTCTTCCTCGCTATATGCGCGATATTCTTCTGTTATTTTAAGTCTCTTCATATTTTAATACTCCTTTTGTACAATCAAATGTTGCTTTACCATCGGTTTTAATGGTATAATTTGGTAAATCATTTGCCGCATCACATGTAATCTGTGGAAGATTAATTTCCGGCGTATTAGTATCCCATGTAATTTTTAAAGGCTGTGTATTAGGAGTGGTAATTGTAGGTTGTGTATTTGTCCACCATGGGTATGATATATATGGTTTATAAGCGTTTGCATAACCTGCATCATAACCGGCATTATATGCTTCGTTTAAATATTTTTCAAACTCCTTTTTTGAGAGTTTAACATCTTCTTCTTTTCCTACATAAATAACGATAGGTTTCATGCATTCTTCTCCTTTAAAATAAGATTGAGAATCACACCAGCAACAAGTGCAAGTGCTGTGCCGCTAATGCTGAATGTGTCGCCGCCAAGTACAATGCCGCTTATACCAAGCGAAAGTACCACAGAACATATAATCAGATTCTTCTGACTATTAAGGTCAACATCTTTCAGTAGTTTAATACCACTGGAGCTGATAAATCCATAAAGGACACACGCAGTACCGCCACCGATGACACAGGATGGGATCGATGCGATGAATGCCTGTACGGGTGCTAAAAATCCAAGCAAAACCATCATAACTGCGGCGAGAACCGTACTCCAAATGGATGCACATTTACTGAAACCAACTGTGGCGACACCTTCGCCATAGGAACAAGCACCCAGGCCGCCCAGGCATGAGGTTGCAAGATTGGCAACACCTTCACCAATAAAGATGCGTCCAAGACCAGGTTCTTTGTAGAGGTCGCGGCCGATGATGTTTCCAAGCGCGGCGTGGTCGCTCAAGCATTCGCAGATGGCGCTGATTGTAAATGCGATATAGACAACAATAATGGGTACTATCTTTGTCCACTCTACCGCACCCCACTGCGTGAAGGCAAGTGTGGGAACGCTGAACAGACCAATATTATTAAATTTGCTGAAATCTACAAGACCGAAAGGAATAGACACCACATAGCCTACAAGCGTACCGATAAGGAACGGGAACATAGAAAGCGCGCCCTTGAGATAGTGGCTGGAAATGCCAATTGCCAGTACTGTAATTAGGGCGATGATTACACCCAGATTGCCGGTGTCACCGATGTAGCCAGGGATGAATCCCATCAGATTGATACCAATGACGATTGTTACAGAGCCAATCAGAACTTTCGGCATAAATTTATACAGATTGTCGATTGAAATACGGCTGAATATTATACCGAAGATACTATATACAACCGCGGCCACGAGTCCGCCGATGGCGATCGCCGTATATCCGCCGGCGGCCATTGCCGCAAGCACAGGGGCTACGAAAGCGCCACTGTTGGAGATAAACATCGGGGATTTAAAGCGAGTACATAAACTATATACAATCGTTGCCATACCAGCGCCGATGAACGCGCCGGAAAGATTAACACCACAAATCTGTGCGATAAGTGCGGTTGCTGTGAATACACTTAAAAGAATTTGTAAGCTGAACAGAATCAGTTTACCGAGCGGAGGCCGCTCATTTACTTGATAAATCATACGTTTGCCCACTCCTTGATGCATTTGATTACATCATCTATATTTGTATAAAGATAGCCTAATTCTTTAATAAGGCCGGTAACATAAATATTTTGGTAACTATACTGTTGTGCGCCTACATCGCGGCCGCCCACATCTTTTGCTTCGCTGTAAGTAAGGCAGCACTGACGATTGTCTGTCATAATACCGACCAGCAATTTATTATCGCCGCGCGCAATCTTCTCATGGAACTTGCCGACTTCCGCACATGTCCCTGCAGGGATGACGTCGCCGTCCAGGCACGCAATCAGTATATCAGACTTATCAAGTCTATCGTTGTCCGCCTGAGCAATCATGATCGGACTACCAAATTTCTTCTTTCCTTCTGAACCATTTATGTCAGTATTCTCTATAGGGGAATATAAATCAATACCAGGAATCGCTTCCCGTATCTTCGCGGCCCACTCCTGGTTCCGCAGTACATCACCATAATAGAATATCGAACCTGCTAAATATGCTTTCATATGTCACTCCTTTTTATAAAAAATCTCTCTTTTACAATTATATTATATCATAAAAGAGAGAAAAAATCAAATTTTATTTTTCCAAATATTCAATTTTTTTACCAAGCTCAGTTGCCCAGTTGATTTCACTTCTGGTGGACTTTCCAATATAATTATCACAATTGATAATATAGACTACATCAGCATCAGCAATCTTCGCTTTGTGTATTTCATCAAGATACTCTTTCTGTATCTCGTTCACATCCTCATCGCCGCTGTGTATGAATACCATGGGCATAGTAACAATACAGCCTTTCAGCGTGAGGTCACGCGCCACCTCGATGAACTTCTCTTTGAAGCGTGTGCTGCCGCACAAACACACTTTCGGCGCCTTCAAAACTTTATAATAGCGGCCGCAATGACAGAAACCGGAATGATTCTGTTCTCTAAAATCTTTGCACATGCAAAGGGTATCTTCAGTCTTTTCAAGTGCGCAGCAACAATGCCCATCATTGTTCTTGATTGCTTCTTCAATTTTTTTACGATGAATAAAATCGGGATTAGGGATTATATCCCATTCCTTTGCGATGATTTCCTTGTTCATCTGTAATTTCGCCACCATCCTTTGATAAACATTCATTCTTATCGCCTCTACTTATTAATTTCGCATATTGGTTATTGGAGGCCAACTCCACTCCCAATAGTGCATCAAATATATGTAGAGAATCTGGTATAAATCGTCCAAATTTTACAATGATATTTGGAAATTGTGATAAGTAAACTATTTCTTTTTCAAGCTCTTCTTCAGTATAACCTGTATAAATTACTATTGGATCATCACACCACATACGGAAACAGGTAATTAATTCATACAAATCCATCTTACTGTCGAAGGGCTCCATGCCGCCGCAAACCAAGGCGTGAACGAGCGGGTTGTCCATGTAGTCATACATGATTTTCATAACGCTCACTTCAATCTCTGGCTCGTGCGCGAGCGCCGAGTTTTGGCAAACGGGGCGCCCACACTCATGATCACATTTGAAAGAGCAATAGGGGAAGATAAGAAACATTGATGGTACTTTATAATTACATATATCGTAATCCACCAAACCTTTTAGTTTCATGCATCTGCTCCTTTCTCATTAAGCGGCATCCACTCACGCATATGGTATTCTGCTTTGCGTTCTTTAGAATAGGATTTGGTCGGAGTGTAAAATCCGACAATGCGGGTATACTCGGTTTCAACTGGCTCGCCGCATACGGGACAAACTTTCCCATAAAAACTGTGGTAATTCTTGCACTGTGCCACTTTGCCATTGAAGGCGAAGTAGGTTACACCCTGTGCGGCCACCCAGTTCAGCATCTCCCATGCCGCATCGAATGTCGAGAACGGCTTGTCGATGTTGATATGCTCAATGGAGCCGCCGTTGCAGTAAGAGTCGAAGGCCGCGCATATGCGTGTGCGCTCAAGGATAGTCGCCTTGATTCCGAGCGGAATCCACTGGTTGCCGTAGAGAGGGAGATCTTCTACAACCTGTTCGGGGTAGAGATATTTATCTGCGGC
>Ga0310786_10001671_pt1 | contig 35568 bp, 24 predicted proteins | sample AusTroGonzalo_MG_FD_203881 | JGI IMG/M metagenome (GOLD analysis project Ga0310786, IMG submission 203881) | Bovine rumen microbial communities from tropical cattle in Woodstock, Queensland, Australia - Gonzalo_03 (v2) (version 2) | ecosystem: Host-associated > Mammals > Digestive system >... | reverse complement strand
TATTATCAGAAATGTAATTTATATAACGCTCTTTTTCTTTATCGGTCATATAACCAATATCGATACTATCATTTCCAATATTATAATAATTTTCGTTAATTGTTTTCCCAGTCTGTTCATCTATAGGTGGAACACAAGCCTTATTTGCAAGATAATAAAAGGCAGCTTTATTAATTGGAAATTTTTCTGATTCTTTTTGCTTATTTTCAGATAAAAAGTATTTCAAGAAATTCCAGCATTCTTCTTTTTTTGTTGAGAAATTAAAAATTGAAAAAACCGTTTCACTTGAAAGAATAGCACCTGTATTGTCAGAAGATGGATACCCAACAAAAGTAATATCCTCACCATTAAATTTGGCTTTATATAATGCGTGAAAATCATCAAAACAATTAATGTTAGCTTCGCAAAGTAAATACTTGTCATTAATCATACCCAAAAATTGATCATTATATGGATCAGATATTGGCGTTTGCTGTTTAGAAGCAATTTTTTTAGCCATTTCCAAGAGATTTATAAAATCATCAGAATCGAAATTGCATTTTTGATTATCATAATCCACAAAACTGCTTAAATTACCATATAAAAGAACATCAAGGATATTTGCCGAGTTTGCATTAATCATTAGTTCCATATCTGTGGGGGTATTTTCATAAGCTAAAATAAGAGAATCCAGATTCCAGTTTTCTTTACTACCGACATATTTCTTTTTTCCAACAATAGTACTAACAGAAAAATTAATAGGGATAGCCATAAGTTGTCCATCGTATTCATTCTGAATAAGTACATTTTGAAGGAAATCATCTTTCTTAAGTGTTTTATCGCAGTTTATAAAGGTGTATAAATCATAAAAACAACCTTTTTTCTTTAATACCTCTGCATTTGTGAATCCAGATAAAAGTAGCATATCAGGTGCATCACCTTTAATGATGTCCTGATTGAGTTGTGAAGCCGCTCCCATTTCAGGAACTTCAAATTGTTCGTCATTGTATTTACTATAATCTATAATTTTAATTTTACTATTTGCAGAATATCTATTATATTCCGATATGTATGTATTCAACTCAGAAGTTGTATAAGCAACTCCAAGAGTGATATAGTTAATATCGCCAAATAGAGCCTCTTTATCTTTTACGATATGATAAGCATTAACCATTTGAGTGTTATTAACGTTTGTGATTGTAAAAAATTCCTCATCACTTATTGAAACTGTGCATACTATCGCATTACCATCTAGTCCAAAATCTGACCAATTAAATAAGGATTCATAGTGGTTTGATCTTATACCTGTTACACCATTTTTATTGCGAATATAATAACTATATTCTGATGTGCCGTTTAATATATCACAAACTCCATTACTCAGGCTATTGTTTTTCTTTTCTTCAAGTAAAAAGTCGCTCTTGTTAAAAACGCCTATCATCGGTTTATCTTGTTCTTGATATGATAATACCAAGTCTCCAGATAAACTTCTTCCAACGCTTTCAATCCAATCAATCTCAGAAAGCTCATAATCAAAATCTACAACTTTATCAATAGTATTATATCGAATAATCCTATACTGGTTTTCTTCGTAGCAATTAACAAATATATATATATTCATATCGTCACAAAACAAAATGTCACTAACCCTAAATTTGTCATACGATACGCTTATTCTTTCTCTTGAAATTAAGTTAAAATCTGTGCTATAGTAATTCAAGAAATATATATCGTCTTCATTATTTGTCTTTTTTGTTACTATCGCAGAAGTTCCATCATCATTAAGATCAAAACACATTATTTTTTCATTATATTCTTTTAGATTAAGATTGGCATTCTCAAAGCTCTTAAAATCTCTTGATGCTATAATTAAGCAACTATCGCCTTGACTTGGATCTATGCTTTTTCCGCTTATAAAAATTTTATCATTGTATTTAGAATATATCATTTCATATATATTAGACATTCCTAATATGCTGAGATCTATATCTTCAATAACAAAATTATTAGCTATATCTAAATCTTGACTTCCTTTATTATTTTTGCTAGGGCTACAAGAAGCAATTATAAATGTGCTTACTATAAGTATTAAAATATAACAATAACGTTTCATTAAGTATCACCATTAATTAATTTCTATCACCAAATATCAACACGAACAGTTTGAACTATGTATAAATAATATCATATTTCCTCGAAATAGTCAATAGAAAATGTTGATGATTATGTGTGGCGATTCAATCAATATTGAAAAAGAGTGTATAGAGAGTTATATGAAAATCTGATAGAATAGAGTTACCATGACAAGCTTGACACTGAAAGAAGGTAACCTCTGATAAATATCCTAAATAGCTTTGGTGATAATATGAAGAAGAAATAAGTAGCTTACTATCAAGATGTTGATAATTATGGTAATATCAATGGAAGACTAAATCAAAGGTTTGAAGCGTCAGCTGCTGAAAATTAAGACTGTAGTAGTTTTAGTGATGTAATCATATGCTTGAGGAGAACTTGACAAACAAAGAATGGTGTGTTAAAATAAAAGTAATAGAAATATTCGTAAATGCAATTACAAGGAGGGCTGTATGGAACAGCTATTAGTAAGCCATTGGCATAAGAATACAAGATATGAGATACAGAGCATAAACGGAACGGAGTACATCGTTCCCTGCGAATATGGTTCGGTGTACGATCCGATAAACAGCGAAAATGAAATGATGGCCGACGCACTAAATCTCGGCAAGTACCTGACAGAGAACGATCTTGGTCAGAATGAAATGGTGTTGGACTTCGTTCACAAATATGGTCTGCTCGGTATTATGCCTGATATCGCAGGTTCGGATATAGGCAAAAATGACCGTGTCATAGTCCGAGACAATATCTTTACTGACAGCGGTATGGTTGATGTAAATGAGTTTGCAAAGACATTCTTCCCTCTTGATAAAATCGACCTGTTTGATAAAGCCAATAAGAAAGGCAAGCTGAGACTGTATTATCGCAGCCCGATATATTCGACTATGTTCCTGCGGAAGTATAGATACTGCGAGTCGCTTGAATGGGTAAAGAAATACTTTAAATATCTGTACAGCTTCACGATAAGCAAGGAATCAAAGCTGACGGAGTTCATACCTCCTCGCCTTACCTACAAGATAGATAACAGGAACGGACTGAACCTGCTGTGCGAGTACGATTCGCTGAAAGCAATGATAGACTTCGTATTTGCCAAAGCAATGACGAACGATAAGAAGCCTATCCGCTCCTGCAAGCACTGCGGAAAGCTGTTCTATGCCACCGATATACGCAGCGAGTTCTGTTCCGCAAGATGCCGCAATCAATATAATGTATACAAGTCCAGAGCAAAGCATTGACGTTTTGCTCTTTTTGTTTCAAAATAAAAATGAAGGCCTTGACAAATAAAAATAGTGTGTTATAATATAATCGAAAAGAGTAATAGTATATGTTTAATATACAATTACAATTGGATATGAAATGCGAGCAGAGTTCGATTTAGAGGCCCTGCTCATTCTTCTCCAAACCGTGTAATATGATATAGCTGAATATATATTACACAACAAAAATGATACAAAGAGGTGACCTGAAATGAACAATTAAAAACTAAACAGTAACTTGAAAATTGAATATGGGATCAGGAGTTACGTTGTTTCCGATGGTGGGGTGGTGAGCCGTACCAGCCCAGAGATGCGCGATGACCTCGAAAGAGCGAGCGATAACATCTCTGGTTTCACACAGCGCAGATGTGAAGTAAGCGATGAAAGTCGGGAACGGATACTTACACTCAGCCACAGTCCGAGCGTGATAAAACCGTCGCAGGCAATGGGAGTGTGCCGGGGCAGCCGAGCATTTAAGCTGCCTATGAGTCCGATGTGCAGTCGGGCGGCTTTTGATTCAGTCAGGCATAGTACGGCGGATACTGCTGTAAAAAACAGTGTGTCCGTTATGCTGGGCGTACTATGTCCTGATGCGTTCGTGATGTGTCTGATTTATGTGCCAAAAATAGTTCAAATTGCAATAAGGATACTGCTCCCACATTTTCATTCCAAAGCACTCATTTCTTGACTGAAAAACATTCTAAACTGTCATCGTAACAGTTTTGAAGGAAATGACTGCAAAGCTCTATTCTATGCGCTTTGCGGTCGATGTTACGTTTTCGTGAGAAAAGGTCAGTTCTCATGAAAATCGATTTGTGTTTCGGAAAATGTTTCAGAGCAGTCAAAAACTTATGCAAAAACAGGTCGATTTGCATAAAGGATACTGCCCCCACATTTTTCACTTGGGATAGCAGAAATCCGTCGGACACAGCCCACACAAATAGTTCGTACGAGCAGTTGCCCGTAATGAAAAATGCTGTCGGCTGTGTTCGGGAATCTTATGGGAAAGGAGGAATGCTATGAGCAATATGTTACAAACGAAAACCGCAGAAGAAATACTGTCAACAGTATTCAAGCCGAAGGAGTTTATTATTGACGGACTGCTTACACAGGGGTTGTATGTACTCGCAGGTGCACAGAAGGTAGGCAAGTCGTGGATGGCAATGGATATTTGCCTCAGCATTGCAACAGGAGTTCCTGTACTCGGACGTGATACTATTCAGGGAACTGCTTTGTATCTTTGTCTCGAGGATAACTATCAGCGACTACAGCGCAGATTGTTTAAGATGAATGCCGAACCGATTGAGAATCTGCACTTCGCATTAGCTGCTGACAAGATAGGTGCAGGTCTTGAAGAACAGATAGAAGCGTTCAAGAAAGAGAATGATGATTTGAAAATAGTTGTTATCGATGTAATGCAAATGGTGCGCAGCAATGTTGAGTCGAGTTATGGTTCTGATTACGCAGAACTGATCGCGCTCAAACAGCTTGCATATCACTTGAACATCTGCATACTGCTGATACATCATATGCGAAAAGCTAAGGACGACAATCCGTTCAATATGATGACAGGCAGTACAGGTATCGGCGGTGCAACTGATGGAAACTTTGCGCTCAAGGAAACAAAGTGCGGCTCAGGAAAAGCTATTATGTATTGTCAGGGGCGTGACATTGAATACACTGAACTTCGAATGCATTTCGATACTGATGTCATGCGCTGGATAGTTGAGAACGAAGCTACACCGAAGAAGAGCCGCGACAATATTGTTCTCTCTGCTGTTTATCTTTTCATCAGGGAGCGAATTCACTTTGAAGGTACTGCAACTGAGTTGGTTGAAGAATTAAAATCGATTACTGATGAAGTCATTTATCCGAACAGAGTTACAAGAGACTTAGTCCAGAACGGTTACGAGCTCGGCAAGTATGGAATTGAATTCAAGTACGAAAGAGTTCACAAAGGGCGTGTAATCATTCTTCACTACAATGGTGAGCGTGACAGTAGTGACGGTAGAAATGTTACCGTCACGCAGGCACTTCCCGACAGCTCACAAACGTCTATATAGCTTCATCTGCGGAGCGTGTCAGTAGGATTCTGTGTCGGTAGTTTTACTGTCACGGCTGAGTTACTGTCACGCACAAAACCGCCCATTTTTGCCGCCGATACAGAAATCGGGTAGTTATCCCACCTATTCCCACAAAAGCGAATGTGGCGCAACGTGGAGCGAATGTGGCGAATAAAATAGTAATGAATTGATACGGAATTATTCGCAGAGGGCAGAAGCAGTGGCTGGGAGCGGAAAATCAACCCTACTGGGTTGGCAAGCATAGCAGCTGGCATTCCGCCTGCCGCCTTGCTTGTCGGGGAGAACCCCGAACCCCCATTAAGAAAGGAGAAGTGGTAACATGAGAAAACGAAACACGACCATAGCGATACGGTGTACAGATGGAGAAAGCAGGCGTATCCATGAACTTGCTGAGAGGCACGGCTTGAAGCTCAACGACTTCGTAATCCGTTGCGCTCTCGGCAAGAAAATCGTTATCGCCAATGGCGTCGACGAGATAGTTCGGCAGCAGAAAGCTATCGGACGCAACCTGAATCAGATAGCTACACTGGCTAACATGGACAGGCTGACCGCCGTGAACTTCCAACCACTCCTCGACGAGCACAGGAAGATCACAGAGATGATAGGTCAGCTCCTTCGGGAGGTGAAGTGATGGCGACGGTCACAGCTATCAGTACAAAAGGTGGTGGCGGTGGAAAGAAAAGTCTCGACTACATCTGCCGTGACGATAAGACCGAGGGAAAAAAATATGTGACAGCTCTCAACTGTTCGCTGCCGACTGCCTACCAAGAGTTCAAAAACACAAGAGAGATGTACGGCAAGACTGACGGTATAAAGTATTATCATTTCGTCCAGTCTCACCCGAGCGGCTACAAGATAGAGTCAGCACTTGCTCACAAGATTGCTGTTGAGTTTGCGGAGAAAGCCTTTCCGGGACACGAAGTTGTGGTGGCAACTCACACCGACGTCGACCATATACACTCGCACTTTGTCCTCAATGCAGTTAACGCTGAAACAGGTCTGAAGTACCACTCAAATAAGTTCACACTGCAAGACCTGCGGCAGCTCAGCGATGAAATTTGTCAGAAGTACGGAGTGACAATTCTCAAGCAGCCCGAGCTTGGAAAGCAGACTCGCGGCGTAACCACTGGCGAGTACAGGTGTGCAATGCGTCAAGAGAGCTGGAAGATGGACCTCATCAATACAATAGATGCGGTGATGAGGAGAGCAAAGTCAAAGAAACAATTCCGCTTCTACATGAAGCAGTATGGCTACGATGTGAAATGGGAGGACAACCGAAAGTACATCACATACACCTGTCCTAACGGCAGGAGATGTCGTGACAACAAGCTTCATGAAGCAAAATACAGAAAGGAGAATATGGAATATGAGTTCGAAATACGAAGAAATGAAAGCCGCCTCCAAAGAGAACTTGCAGGAGGCACAGGACATACCGACCATGGTCTGCGTCCAGGACAGCAACTGGCAGGCGGTGATATCACAGCTGAAATTGCTGTCGGATCTGGCAATAGAAACGAAGGTGAGAGCCGATGCGACCATGACATACGAGCAGATGAAATGGCACTTGGAGAATCAGCAGACTATATTCGATCAGGTGCTGAAACAGGGACAAGAGATTCAGGAGCAGACGTCGCAGAACGTAACGGCGGAGGTATCGAAGCTGAATCTGGCGGCGAAGAACCTCGTATCACAGGCTGGGAGGCTGAACGAGCAGACCTTATCGCAGCTGAAATGCTCCGACGAGCTGAGCAGGAAGCACGGCTTCAGACTGCTCCGACTGGTGGTGCTGATAGAAGTGCTGCACCTGATATCGTCGGTGGCATTGCTGCTGTGGCTTCGATAATCGAGGAAGAGCCTGCCGACGATACCGAGTACGCTCGTGAGCACGTTGACCGAAAAGCACTGGCGAAGGAGATACGGAAAAAGGAAGAGCTCGGTATGCATATGGGTTGACTATGACTCAGGGGTAAAACGTCCGTTAGTTATTATTCAGAGCTCGACTACCGTAACGGTACTTGAAGTCCCGAAACAGGACTGCACTCAGTCCCGACTCAGGAGCGAGTTCCCGAAATGGGGACTCGGTATGGTGGGATGGAATATCCCGTCGTGACGATGAGGTGGTGAACCGTCACCTCGCCACCTGAGTCGGCAAATCACAGGCTCAGCAAGGAGGCGTCCAAAACTGACGGTCCTGATGTAAGGAAACACGACGTCAGCTCACGGTGAACGCCGCGTTCATCGTATTGCACCTGCCCTGAATTGAGGCGGGTGTGAACGAAACGGTGCTGTTGACAAACCCAATAAAATCCTCAAAAAAACAGCCCGGAGTTGCTCCGAGCTGAAAAACATCGAATACAGTGTCTGAAAAAAACTCCCTTTCAGGAGCTTTACCATTCGTTTTAAATTCAGGGCGCACGCCGATAGGAGGCATTGCTCGGTCACTCGTTCAATGCCCCTCTTGCGGGTGCGTCTTAAGTTGTGATTTTCTTTTTGATGCGAGAAGTTTCCCTCGCACCAGACCTGTCTTTTTTTCATTGCTGAATTGTATTCGGGCGTATCAATATTTTGCCGCTGAACATTTCTTGCCTTCTCATGAATTGAGCATTCTATCATTCTTGAATTTTTGGAATTTCCGATGCAGCGTTCTCTATACGGACAAGTTATACAATCAGCTTTTTGCGCCAAATATCTTTTGCGTCGATTTTTCTTATTATACGATGAATAATGCAATTCTTTTTCTGCTGGGCAAATATAGATATCCTGATCTTCGCAATACTTGAAATTTTTAGGGTCAAATTCAGGTTCATATTTCGGTGTTCCGGAGCGACTTCTTTCAGGAATAAGAGTTTTAATATTTCGCTTTAGCATCGCAGTATATACTTCGCCACTATCATAACTTGCATCGGCGCAGACCGCCTCTGTTTTCAAATTAAATTTATCTATCTGATATTCCAATCGGGCTGTATGCGGAGTGCTGTCGTTAGTATTTCCGGAAGTTACAAAAACATCAGTTATCAATCCGTTTTTAGCATCGCAGGTCTGATGATCGAGATAATGAAATCCTGTAGGCTTTCCTGGGCGATTTAATAATCCGCATTCGGGATCCGTAATGCTTTTGGTGACCTCTTTTGTCTTGACAGTATCGTACTCAACAGGCTCCTTGATAAGACCGAGTTCGTAAGCCTCGCGGTCGAGCTTCTGCATATACTCCGTTGGAGTATCTGGCACTTCGATGACCTCGCGCAGATCGTTACGGGCATTGGCTCTTATGTGAGTGGAATCAGTGAGCAGTAGCTTGCCGTCAACGAGACCTGTCTCGATGCATTTGCAAACTACTTCATCAAAAATATCACGAAAGACAGTCGTGCCATCGAACTTTCTGCGGCGCAACTGGGAGATAGTTGAGTGATCGGGAACGCGCTCATCGAAGTCGATGCCGAGGAACCAGCGGTATGCGATATTGACTGTGATTTCCTGTTCCAAGCGCCGCTCGGAATCAATGCCGTAGATATATCCGATAAGCAGCATTTTTATCAGAACAACAGGGTCGATTGACGGTCTGCCTGTGTTGGAATAGAGGTCTGCGACCTTGTCATAGATGAAATCAAAATCTACAAGCCTATCCAGATCACGCAGAAAATGCTCCTGCGGCATTAGTTCTTCAAGTGTCACAAAGGACATTTTCATTTGCTTGCTTTCGGCTCTTTTTAACATCGCTGCTACCTCACTTTCGACACTTTTATTATACCATATTCAGCACTCAATGTCGAGAGTTTGTAAACAGCACCGAAACGTTCATCCCTTTGCTGGTACAGAACGAAATGTTCAGTCCCCAACAGGCGTTGCCAAAACGGCAGCACCTTCATGTCATCCATAACGGAAGGTATGAGCTGACAGAACGATATGTTCGGTCAGGAATAAGCGTCACGAAACGTGACGGTAATCCACTTCAACTAAAGGGTATCACGAAACACGATACCCTTAATACTCTTCAAGGGAGCGGTAAAACGCCGTACCCTTCAAAATAATTCAAAGGAGAAATGTAACATGAACAATACAGTTCACATCAGAAAAATAAACAACGAAAGAATTAACGGAGGAACGAATGAGATATACAGAAATGTTCAGAAACGAGCCGGACGTACTGACAGTTCCAGAGGCAGCAAAGTTGCTCCGCATTGGAAAGAATCAGGCTTACGAGCTCGTGAAAAATGGAAAGCTCTCAGCAATTAAGCTGGGAAAGAAGATCATAGTACCGAAGCCGGCTCTTGTTGACTTCTGCCGAAACGAGAGAAACTATTTGGTGCTTCTGCCAAAATGAGGTTAAAGGTATGGATTTTTCAAGAGATATGTGGTATAGTCGTCGTGACGAAAGTCACGGTTAGGAACGAAATGGGAAATGAGAGGAGGATGTTAATGAAAAGAATAACTGGACATTTAGCAGAAAAGAAAGGCAAATGGTATGCCGTAATAAACCTGTATGATGCCGAGGGCAAGCGTCACGAAAAGTGGCGCAGTCTCGACCTCGAAGCCAAGAAAGGCACCAAGACAGAAGCCAATCACCGCATGAATCAGATACTGGAGCAGTACAATCTCGGCGACCAGTACCTGCACGAAGGTATGTCGAGAGCCGACCAGGAACGCAACCGCATAGCTGATATGCGAGTTGAGAATTACCTTGCGGAGTGGCTGGAGTCCTATAAGGGCAACATCACCAAGTCAACATACACGAACTACAAAAGGTACATGGACGTTCATATGATACCGTTCTTCAAGAAGATGAAGATAAAGGTCAAGGAGATAACCGGCGACGAGATAAACGAGTACTACGCTTACCTCAGAGCCAGAGGTCTGAAGGGCACAAGCTGTCAGCGGCACCATTCACTCCTGCACCTTGCATTCAAGTCTGCGATGAAACGCCGTATCATTCCGACAAATCCCGTAGATCAGGCTGACCGTCCGAAGTCGGTGCAGTTCATCGGAAACTACTATAATGCTGAGGAGATAAAACAGCTCATCGACTGCACAAAGGACGATCCTCTGCACATCGTCATCATTATAGCTGCCTACTATGGACTCCGCCGCAGCGAGGTCATCGGGCTGAAATGGTCGGCGGTGGACTTCGTAGGCAAGACCATAAGCATCAAGCACAAGGTCCTGCAGGACGAGGACGGAGTTGCAGGCTACGATGTAATGAAAACGAAATCGTCGTACAGAACGCTTCCGCTGATACCCGTAGTCGAGCAGGCACTCATCGCCGAGCGTAAGCATCAGGCAGAAATGAAGAAGGCATTCGGCAGAGGCTACTGCAAGAAGTACGAGGACTACATCTGCGTGGACGCTGTTGGAGAGCTGATACGTCCCAACTATGTGTCAGACCATTTCCCCATAGTGCTCCGCAAGAACGGTCTGCGGAAGATACGCTTCCATGACCTGCGGCACAGTTGTGCCAGTCTGCTCCTTGCAAACGGAGTGCAGATGAAGCTGATACAGGAGTGGCTGGGTCACAGCGACATAGGTACAACGAGCAACGTGTACAGCCATGTGGACAGCGAAAGCAAGAAGCTGAGTGCGGAGGCGATTGCTAAAGCGCTCTCAACTGAATCAACAGCCGTATAACATAAACTGAAAGGCACTTGCAGTTTTCTCGCAAAAAACAAGTCGGTCATTATGCAAGCAACTGCGTTATAACAAAAAAGTTCCGCCTCTCGAAAAGGCGGAACTACGCGGAATACTCCGCATTTGGCTTGGCGCAGTGGGTGGGATTCGAACCCACGTCCCTCAAGGGGCATCATGATTTCGAGTCATGTCCGTTATGACCACTTCGATACCACTGCGTATTTAATTTAACTATAAAACTGCGAGAAAACTGCGAGACAGCCAATTGCAAAAGCAACTACGAACACCGCTGAAACAACGCAGAACAGGGATAAATCAAAGTGCAGAAAGCTCAAAACCGACTTTGTTTCGAGTCATGTCCGTTATGACCACTTCGATACCACTGCATAAAAATTACTATAATATTATACCACAATGCTGCCATAAAATCAAGTGCATTGTAAAAAAATAATATTATAACAAAAAAGAGCGTCGATACGACAAATACAAATATAGAAGTTTTGCCTCTGAGCAAGACAATCAGATCAGATTCATTGTGTTTATTCGTCATATGAGATAAACCTGTTACTGTTTGTCAAGCCATTTTTAAAAGATTTTCAACATACTAGTTTTCAACACATAGGCATGACAATAAAGCCGAATAACAGTATCGTTTTCGGCTTAGAAGGAAAAGGTACAGCAGATCAACAATAAACTTCCATTACTCTTGCGTAATAGATACGCAGGAACTTGTTGAAACCTGCAATTTTAGCCACACGTTTTGGTTTTCCCTCATTTTCTTTTTTTATCATAAAGTCATAGACAGCAGAATCATCTGTTGGCTTGGTAACTTTCAAAGCGTGCATGATCTCATAACCTATTTTGCGAAGCGATGCTGAGCCTCGTTTGGAGATATGGCGGTTGGTTCCCACAAAAGATCCGGATTCATATGGTGGAGCATCAATTCCTGCAAAAGCCACCAGCGCACTGCCATTATGGAATCTCCTGACATCGCCAATCTCTGCTATCAGGCGCACAGAAAGCACTGTTCCCACGCCTTTCATCTCATTCACAACATAGTATTCAGGTAAGATACTTGCAATTTCCTGCATTTGTGATATAATGAGAGATAAGGTTAGTTCGGCATCTCTGACGGACTTAACTGCTTGCAGTACCAGCATTTTGGTCGATGGGGTACTGGATTTCAGAGTGGGGATATTGTTCTTTGAAAGCTGATATATCGCTATCGCTTGACTTTCATTGTAACGGTATCCCTTTTTTTAGACCATTTTTCATAGCTTGCAAGAAACTGCTTTTCACTTAATTTCTTGATATTGTCATAATGCCAGTATTTCTCTACGAAGTCACAAAGCTTGTCTTTTGTGCTGAATGCAGGAACATTCCCCGTCAAGATTTTCTTAATGCCAGGCAATACACCATCAAGCAGATCCGCAAGATGAATCTTGCAGCCGACTTTCAGTCTGACGTATTGCTCATACTGTCTGCCGAGTAGCTTTAATTCAGCATACACCTCATCCGGTGGACAGTAAGCCGTCATAGAAAATCAATGGTCTATGCCGTAATTAGCGATCTTTACAGAGTCAATCTTGTCTGTTTTCGCTTTTCTCAAAGTTGCAGCACAATACTTCTTCATTATGTATGGATTAACCACAACCGTGAAGATTCCAGCAGAAAGCATTTTAGATACGACAATATGGTGATAGCCGCCGGTAGCTTCAAGAACGACTTTTATATCCTCATCAAACGACTGGATGTGTTCAATAAGAGCGTTTAGCTCTGACTCGTTATGAGCAACATCGTAGGGAGGCTCAACAACTTCACCATAAGGGCGAAGCATACAAACAGTGCTCTTTTCCTTTGAAATGTCGATACCGATACTAATCATAGTGTTTTCTCCTAAGAATGAATTTGAAAAGGTAGAACCACTACTCTTATTGACACTCATTTTGGTTCGTTACACGAAGGCTATGCTTCAACCTGTTTACTCGAATGCTTACAATAAGAGATGGTCGACAGTTTATCGCACGGATGTGTTAATCCTATCAGAATTACGCCGGACCTTTTCTCTTTTATTGTAATAAAAAAAGAGTAGCTTTGCAATGCTTTGGACACATCGCTTTTCTACTCTTTTATTGTACCAAATCAGAATTTGAGAATTTCTTCTTCCAAATTTTTCAAAAATGTCCCTGCATGAGCACCATCCATTTGTGTGTGATGAAATTGAAAAGAAATAGGCAATAGAGCTTTGTCACCCTCAATTCTGTATCTCCCCCATATCATAAACGGATTATTGAAAATACCGCTGTACATTCCAACAGCACCATCAATTTCAGTCTCTACAATGGCAGATGTTCCAATAACCATATACTTTTCCGATAAGTCATGATCTGAACAGGTATCATGGACTTGTGCGGTGTATTGTAAATAATCTGAATTAAATTGTTCGATGTCGTCCGTGTAAGCAATATCACATGAACTTACTTCGCCTTCTTTGTTTTTTACGATCGTATTGACTGCAATTCTATCATACTTCATCAGCTTATCACCAACGGGCAGAATATAAAACTCTTTGATCGTACTTGCAGCTTTTCCTATGCAATAATCAAGAAGCATATTAAATTTCATACCAGTTGTTTTACTTTTGTTTATAAGAGGCATTACATCAAATGTCTTAAAGAATGTCACCATAGGGTTTGGTGCTTTCATCCATAATTCAAACGCTGATGCTCTTGTTGTTTCTTTAGGATTGATTTCTCTTACGCTCATTTTTATCTCCTCAAAGTCCCTATTAATATTAGCACACATTATATCACACTGCTGCTGTTATGTCAACAAAAAACGCCACAGTATTTCTGAATGAATATCAGAAATACTGTGGCATAATACTTTTGTATCAGCGATGAATATGCTCCCCTGCTCTTATCATTATTTAGTAAGCAGAAACATTCTGCCGCTGAACGGCGGGATATCCATCTCCAGCCTGCCGTTTCCGCATGAAAACAAAGTTTGCCCATTGGGAGTAGTTCCGCTGTATAGCTGGTCATCTGAGTCAATAAGAAGTTCGGCCTTATAATCGTCACCTATAGAGACAGAATACTTCGACTGAAACCAGTCAGAGAAATTAAACACTGCCAATATATCGCCGTCTGCTGACTTTCTGCGAATTGCATAAACGCATCTTTCTATGGAATTGCAGTCTGACCATTCAAAATTAGTAGGATCATGATCGTAATGAAGTGCAGTATGCTCAAGGTATATCATATTAAGCTTTTTTATGTACTCGCGGAACGAATCATGGATAGGGTATTTCAACATATCCCAGTCCTGCTGACGCTTCTCGTCCCACTCCCTTAGCTGTGCGAACTCACTTCCCATGAAGTTGAGCTTCTTTCCCGGGTGAGCGATCATATACATATACAAAGCCCTTGCCTGCGGAAATTTCTCCTGATACTGCCCGTTCATCTTCTGCGCAACAGTAGCCTTTCCGTGAACGACTTCATCGTGGGAAAGAGGCAGAATGAACTTCTCGTTATAAAAATAAAGCATGGAAAAAGTAAGCTTATGATAATCACGTGAACGGTACATTGGCGCACTCTGAAAATACTCAAGAGTATCATGCATCCAGCCCAAGTCCCATTTATAGTCAAAGCCGAGACCGCCTGCAAAAACAGGAGCAGTTACCTTAGGATATGCAGATGAGTCCTCGGCAGAAATAATAGCAGACGGATGCCTTGCCTTCAGACCGCAGTTCATAGATTTCAGGAAATCTATGGCAATTTTGTTTTCTCCGCGGCGTTCATCACCGTTCCAGTATATCATATTGCGGATAGCGTCCATGCGCAAACCGTCAAAATGATACACACTGAGCCAGTAATCGGCAGCCGACTGTATAAAAGACCGCACCTCACCTTTTGAATGGTTGAAATTACGGCTTCCCCACTCGTTATATCCTGCACTGTCATCGGGATACTCATATAGCTTAGTACCGTCATATTCAGTAAGTGCATAGTGATCAACAGCAAAGTGTACAGGCACAAAGTCAACTATCACACCTATGCCGTTTCTATGGCATTTATCCACAAGCTCCATAAGCTCCGATGGGGTACCGTACCGCGAAGTCGGCGCAAAAAATCCTGTACTCTGATATCCCCATGACTCATCACATGGATGTTCACTTAGCGGCATGAGCTCTATGAAATTATATCCGTATTCCTTAACGTAAGCAATAAGCTCATCTGCTATCTCAGCATAGGAATACCAGCCTGCTTCCTCCTCGTCAGAACGTCTTTTCCACGAACCGAGGTGAACTTCATAGATATTCATCGGCTTATCACAGAAGTCAGTACGATTATCCATCCATTCATCATCTGTAAATGTGAATTTTGTAATACTCCTTATAACAGAACAGGTACCCGGACGCAATTCCATTCCGAAGCCGTATGGGTCACAATGGTCGATAAAATTGCCTTTTTTATCATATATACGGTACTTATACCGCATACCCTCCTCAGTCTCCGGAAGGCATAGCTCAAAAAACCTACCGTCCTCAGCAGGCTTCATGGGTATATCTGTCCAATCACTGAAATCGCCTATCACCGATACCTTTGAAGCGTTCGGCGCATAAGTGCGAAAAATTGTTCCTTCATCGGTAATATGAGCACCAAGATACTCATACGATTCAAATTCCTCGCCCTTGTAAAATCTCATAATGTCCATATAATCAGCTCCCGTCACCGATCTCTCTTTTTTGATTATAACACGATATATCGTCAAAGTCAATGATGTCAAAGCATACAAAAAGATGCATTTGCACCTATACAAAATCACCATTTACTTTAGCACTTTGCGCCTGCAAATCGTTAAATTGCCGTGTTGACATATTCAATACTCGGTGTTATAATTTAATAGTATTCCGAATAAGAAAAATCGGAACATTAAACGGTATCAGGGAGATGAAAACATGAAAAACACCTTTGGTTCAAGCGTTTCCGTTACTGTCTTTGGCGAAAGCCACGGTGAAGCTATCGGCGCAGTGCTTGACGGAATGGCATCGGGTATCCCCGTAGACGAGGAGTTCATAGCACAGCAGATGAAGCTGCGCCAGTCTATCGGTGCTCTTTCAACTGCAAGACGAGAGGCAGACAAGGTAAGGATAGTCAGCGGAGTCTTTAATGGCAGGACTACAGGAACTCCTATGACGTTTATCATAGAAAATCAGGACACAAGAAGCAAGGATTACGGCGAGCTTGCTTACAAGGCACGCCCCGGGCACGCAGACTTTTCTGCGCAGATGAAGTATCACGGCTATCAGGATTTCCGCGGCGGCGGACATTTCTCGGGCAGGATAACAGCAGGAATAGTTGCGGCAGGTGCAGTTGCAATAGGTGCTCTCCGTTCAAAGAACATAAATATAGCGACTCATATATTATCATGCGGCGGAGTCTATGACCGCTCATTCAACGACATCGAGAAAGACATAAAACAGCTCAATTCAATGGAATTTGCTGTGCTTGACGAAAAAAGAGCCGAGGAAATACAGGCTGTCATAACTGCTGCAAAGAATGATGGCGACAGTGTAGGCGGCAGGCTTGAAACTATCGTTACGGGGCTTCCCGCAGGTGTCGGCGAGCCTTGGTTCGATACTCTCGAAAGCGTGCTTGCTCATGCACTTTTCGGCATACCTGCCGTAAAGGGAGTTGAATTCGGTGCAGGCTTTGCTGTTGCAGATATGCTCGGAAGCCGGTGCAACGACTGCTTCCGTTCGGCTGACGGCAAGATATACAGCGATACCAACAACAACGGCGGCATCATCGGCGGCATAACCACAGGTCTGCCCGTGCTTTTCAGGGCGGCAATAAAGCCTACTCCATCCATATACAAGGAGCAGGAAACTATCGACCTCAACACGCTGGAGAATACCACGCTGCAGATAAAGGGCAGACATGATCCTGCAATAGTTCATCGTGCAAGAGTAGTAGCTGACAGCATTACTGCACTTGTACTCTGTGACCAGCTCTCCCTCCGTTTCGGAACAGACTGGCTAAGCAATATCTGAAAGTAAAGGAAGAAAAATATGGCACTTAATATTATCCGTGAGCTGCCCCACCCTTCTGAATTAAAGGCTGCTCATCCGCTCTCACAGGAGCTTATCGACATCAAGGCAAAGCGTGACGAAGAAGTAAAGAAGATATTCCGCGGCGAGTCTGACAAGTTCCTTCTCGTTATCGGACCATGCTCGGCTGACAACGAGGACAGCGTACTGGATTATATAACCCGCCTCAGAAAACTTCAGGAAAAGGTCAGCGATAAGATACTAATGATACCAAGAGTATACACAGGCAAGCCCAGAACTACAGGTGACGGCTACAAGGGAATGCTGCACCAGCCGGATCCTGCCGCAATGCCTGACCTGAAGAGCGGCATCATAGCCGTAAGGCATCTCCACATGAGAGTCCTTGCCGAAACAGGCTTTTCAACTGCCGATGAGATGCTTTACCCGGAGAATTACAGCTATCTTGATGATCTTCTCTCATATATCGCTATCGGAGCACGTTCTGTTGAAAACCAGCAGCACCGTCTTGTATCCAGCGGTATTGATATCCCCGTTGGCATGAAAAATCCTACAAGCGGTGATATCTCTGTAATGATGAACTCTATAACAGCCGCTCAGCACCACCATGCATTCATATACAGAGGCTGTGAGGTAAGAAGTGACGGAAATCCCTATGCTCATGCAATACTTCGCGGTTATGTCAACGACAAGGGCAAGTCCTTCCCGAACTATCATTTCGAGGACCTTCACAACCTTGCCAGGACCTATGATGAAAAGGGACTAAAAAATCCCGCTCTTATCGTAGACACCAATCACGCAAACTCAGGAAAACACTATGAGGAGCAGATAAGGATATCCAAGGAAATACTCCACAGTATGCGCCACTGTGACGAAATAAAGAAGCTCGTCAAGGGACTTATGATAGAGAGCTATATCGAAGACGGCGCACAGAAGATAGGCGAGAATATCTACGGCAAGTCCATAACAGACCCATGCCTCGGCTGGGAAAAGACAGAAAAGCTCGTATACGACATAGCAGAGCAGTTATAAAAATAAAGGGCGAACCTCGGTTCGCCCTTTTCTACATTTTATAATAATTATTCTTAGCAAAGCCGATAATAAGCTCCGTATAGCTTCCCCGCTCCGATACGGCAGTTATACTGTGTTCAAGGCGGTCACAAAGATTTTTTACTATGTACAGCCCCATACCCGTAGATCTGACATATGAGCGTCCGTTTTCGCCTGTAAAGGACTTATCGAATATCCTCGGCAGATCGCCCTCGGATATGCCTATTCCGTTATCGCGGAAATGCAGAAGCACCTTGTCATCATTTTCCTCCGCACTGATGCTTATAACGGGCTCACGGCCCGGAGAAATATATTTAAGACTGTTGGCAATAAACTGCCCGAGCATGAATTCCAGCCACTTGCTGTCAGTCATAACGTTCACATCGAGCCCCGATGTCTCCACAGAAGCACCGCAAACCTGTATAGCCTCACGATTTTTCAGAGCTGCATTGGATACCGCTCGCTTTAATGATGTCTCTTTTATGATATAATCCTTTTCCGGATTTTCAGAGCGGGCATAATAAAGCACCTGATCGGTATATCCGTCTATCCTGCTCAGCTGTTCAAGGAATTTATCTCCAAGCTCATCTCTGTGATTATGTGCCATGAGCTGCAAGCTTGCCACAGGCAGCTTTACCTCATGCACCCACATTTCGATAAAGTCTCGGAACTCCTCTGATCGGCGTTTATATACGTTCACATTCTCACACATTGACTTGTTCGCATCGCAAAGAGCCTCATATGTAAGCCTTCCTTCAATAAAAGAAGGCTCTTCAAGCATTTCATGGATAAGATACTTCTTGTCCAACAGCTCCAGATTCTCTTCAAGCTCTTCATAAAAACGCTTTTTCCTGAAATAGCCGAATACTTCCTCAAACAGAACAAACAGAATAAAAATAACGCTGATAGCTCCCACCAGTTGAACGCTTACTCTGAAGGCTTCAAGGAAAAGTAAAATAAGTCCGAAGGAAATACAGGATATAACATAAAACCATATCCTGTCCTTTACATATCCCGAAAACTTCATCGCAGTATATACCCCTGTTTCTTGCGTGTTTCTATAGCAGCTTCACACCCCAGCTCTGCAAGCTTTGAGCGCAGGCGGCTGATATTCACGGTAAGAGCATTGTCATTGACGAATTCATCATTATCCCATAGTGCGGTCATAAGCTCATCTCTTGTGACTATAGCCCCTCGTCTGTCCAGCATAAAGCGAAAAATTATCATCTCATTCTTGGTAAGAGTCATTTCATGGTTTCCATCGGTAAGGCTTCCCTTGGCATCATTCACCTGCAAACCATTATATGTCTGCACAGCAGTGATCCCCGAAGAACGCTTCAGCACAGCCGATATCCTGAGAAGAAGTATAGTCGGATTATAGGGCTTGGTTATATAGTCATCGGCTCCGTAGCTCATTGACAGCACCTCATCAGTCTCAGAGGTACGGCTTGTAACCATTATAACCGGAATATCAGACTCCCTGCGTATCTCCTTGAGAAGCTGCTCACCGTTAAGATTAGGGATATTTATATCCATAAGTATAAGATCAGGTCTTGCCGCAAGTATATCAGCCTTTGAATTTGAAAAATCCGTGAGATATTCGGCTTCATAGCCTGAATTGCGCAGCAGCTCCGCCAGTTCCTCACGAATAGACCTGTCGTCCTCAACAATAAAAATCCTGCTCATTATTTCCTCCGTATCATGTTCAGAATAGTTTTCTGTATGATTTAATACATCTTTTCTCATTATATCACAGTATCCGTCTGTTTTCAAGCCGGCTGACGATGACATTTCTCAAAGAATAAACATATAATAAAGAGTACCGCATTTCCTGCCGATCTGCGCAATACGCAGCAGTCAGGGGTGATACTTTTGACAAACATTATTCTTGATATGCCCTCATACACCTACGCAGTCAAGGCACACAGGCTGCTGCGGTCACGGGGATATCCGAGCAGAATAAAAAGGCGCGAAAAGAGCTCCGACCGCGGCTGCGGCTACTCTGTCCACATCACAGGACAAAGCGAAAGTGCCATAAGACTCCTTGAAAGCCGCGGGATACCCTATTCCGTCGCAAGCTGCGGAGGTGAAAACGATGACCAACTTTGACAACGCAGCTACCACCTACCCTAAGCCTCTATCGGTACGCCGCGCGGCAATTGAAGCAATAAGGAATTACGGAGGCAACGCAGGCAGAGGAGGGCACGAGCTTGCTATGCGCACCTCAGAAGCTCTTTACTCCGCCCGCGAGACCGCAGCTGCTTTCTTCGGCGCACAGCCTGAAAACACCATATTCACCTTAAACTGCACTCACGCGCTGAATATGGCTATACAAGGCATTATGAAGGACGGAGGTCACCTTATCATAAGCAGCATGGAGCATAATTCAGCAGCCCGTCCCGCCTTCACACTCGCCGCAGAAAAACGCATATCCCTATCTGTTGCCGAGGTTTTTGCGGATACAGAACAAACAGTTGAAAGCTTCCGCAGGCTTATCCGCAGTGATACAAAGGCGATAGTCTGTACACTTGCAAGCAATGTCACAGGACAGCTGCTGCCTTACCGTGAGATAGCCGCACTATGCCGCGAATACAGCATATGCTTCATTGCAGACGGCGCACAGGCCTGCGGAATATACGATATAAAGCTCGACAGCGGCATAAATATCCTGTGTACCGCAGGTCACAAGGGGCTATACGGCATCACTGGCACGGGGCTCCTCATTACCGATGGGAGCTTTCCTATCTCTCCGATAATACAGGGCGGCACGGGCAGCGATTCCCTGCGGCTATTTCAGCCCGATATGCTCCCCGACAGCCTTGAAAGCGGCACTCCCAATATCATAGGTACCATGACTGTAGGAGCAGGCATACGCTATATCAACTCCTATGGCATAGACAATATCCGCAGCCATGAAGAAAAGCTTTGCAGACTTTTCATATCAGAGCTGAAAGACACAGACGGCATTACCTTTTACCGTGACAGCAAGGCAGAATATGCTCCTATCCTTTCATTCAATATAGATGGCTTTTCATCTGAGGAAGCCGCATCTTTCCTTGCAGACAAGGGCTTTTGTCTCCGCGCAGGCTATCACTGTGCTGCACTTGCCCATGCCTGTCTCGGCACAAAAAACGGCACTGTACGTTTTGCTCCATCGGTATTCAATACAGAAACGGAAGTAAAAAATCTTGTATATTTTGTTAAGACAATGAAAAATTTACAAAATTCTTAAAAAACTATTGAAATTATCTGAATTTGTGGTACAATATTAATATGCAGTATTGTGCAGTCAGCTATGAGGACGCGAGTCCTCATACATAAACAGAAAACGCAAAGTAAATATGTGTAATAATTCCCCAAGGGGGTGTATAAATGTTAAGGATCCAGGTGCAGGAGACTTTTTCCGCTTTTTTAAGTGTGGTAAGTACGTTCAAGCCCATTGATATAATAGATGTGCTTATCCTCACATATGTAATTTATCTTCTGCTCAAGCTTATACGCGAGACCCGAGCAGGACAGCTCATAAGAGGAATAATCTTTCTTGTTGCCAGCTATTTCGTAAGCGAACACATTGGTCTCAAGGTCGTAAGCTATATACTAAAACAAACTCTCAGCATGGGCGTCCTCGCAATGATAGTCCTCTTCCAGCCAGAGCTGCGAAGAGCCCTCGAAAAGGCAGGACGAACCAAATTCGGAATACGTATGTTCGGTATCGGTCAGAACAATGACGAACTAAAACAGCGTTGGGAGCCCGCTATCGAAGCTATCTGCGATTCCTGTGTAGAGCTTTCGGCTACCTGCACAGGCGCACTTATCGTAGTTGAAAGACAGGTACGTCTTGGCGAACAGATAGAGACAGGAACTATACTTAACGCAAAGCCGAGCAAGGAAATATTCGGAAATATATTCTATCCCAAAACACCGCTCCATGACGGAGCTGTTATTATGCGTGACGGCATCATACTCGCAGCCGCCTGCTTCCTTCCGAAGCCTCAGAAGGACGCACTTATCAATAAAAAGCTCGGCTCAAGACACAGAGCCGCTATCGGAATGAGTGAAAATTCAGATGCTGTAGTCATAGTAGTTTCTGAGGAAACAGGTCAGATATCAGCAGCTGTAAACGGAACTCTCACAAGAGACTATACACACGACAAGCTTAAACTTCTCCTTGAAGATATGCTTTTCAACGACAAAACAGAAATTTCTATCGGCAGAAAGAAGAGCTCTTCTTCCCGCTCTGAAAGGGGGAAGGAGGAATGAGTCTGTTAACTCGAAACAAAAAGCTTGATAAAAAGGAAGCCAAAAACAATCTGATGCTTTTTGTTATCGCACTGATATGTGCCATAGCAGGCTGGCTTATAATAGCCATGAAGATCTATCCGTCAGCCTCAAAGGAGATATTAAACGTCCCCGTTGAGCTTGACACATCAGGCACCGATGCAGGAGCAAACGGCTTGCAGGCTATAACTCCCAAATCAGCCACTGTCAAGGTAACCATTGATTGCAGCCGTACCAATTTCAGCAAACTGAACCGCGATTCCATTCGCGCTTACGTTGATTACAACGGCATAGTTAACGGCGGTACAAAGCCTCTGACCGTAAAGGTCGAGAGCACCCAGGGTGTTCCGATGTCAAGCTATACGGTAACTCCATCGGTCATCAATGTCAATCTTGATAAATTCGATACAAAGACGATCGTTGTAAAGCCTTCTCTCCCAAAGATCAAAATTGCTGAGGGCATGGCCATGGACGAAAACGCAATTACCTGTGATCCTGTTGAAGTAAAGATCACAGCTCCTTCAAGAAGGCTTGCCCAGATATCGGAATGTTATGCGGTATACGATAAAGACGATGTACTTGACAGAGAAACAAGTGTTACGACCGATAAATTCCAGCTTTATGATGAAAACGGCTCAGCGATCGCTATTGATGAAAACATCAAGATCGAACCTGCAACTGTAAGCATGACTATTCCTGTTCTTACGCAGAAAACCGTAAAAATAGGCGTAAAACTTTACGGTCAGGCACTTACTGATAATTTCGACCCGAATTGTCTTAATTTCACTATAGTTCCCGATACCGTTACCATTGCTGCAAAGAATGCCGATTCCAATATCCCCGATCCGCTGGAGATATACATAGACCTCAACTCGCTGGATATCGGATATTCCGAGGATACAGACCTTGATAAGCAGCTTACCGATAAAAACCTGAAGAATGTATCAGGAATAGACAAGGTCAATATCACACTCAACAGTGAAGGTCTTGCATCAAGGTGGATAACTCTTAACAGTGATGATATACCTCTGACTAACAAGCCAAGCGACAATAATGAGTATACACTGCTCACACAGCAGGTAAGAGTAAAGATCGTCGGACCTGAGGACGTAATAAACGACATCACCGCCAAGGATCTTAAAGCAGAAGTCAGTCTCCTCGGAGCTGATACATCAAAGGATCAGTTCAAGTGTTATATTACCGTATCATGCAAGACACACAACAATGTATGGTATGCAAGCAACGAGAAGTTAGACATTCTAAAGACTCCGAAAGAGGGCTCTACTTCAAGTAGCTCTTATTCATCGGCAGCTGCAACAACAAATTGATATTCAAAGCTCCGCTGTATATATTACAGCGGAGCTTTTTCGTTCATACAGCTATAAATTACTGGTGATTATTTACAAATTATTTATAACATATTAAAACATTATGCCGAATTTCACTACGTATTAACAATTTATTAACATTTCAATACTGCAAAGGTGGTATAATGTGCGTGTACGAATACATTTTGTACACTTTATTTTATTTAATCTTATCTGAAAGGATGATACACAATGAAAAACCATCTCTCCAACCGAATAACCGCCTCAGTTATGAGCCTTGCACTGGCAGTAACAGCTGTCCCCTTCTACGCTCTGCCTGCCGTTGCGGCAACTCCCTCAGGAGCAATAACAACAGCCAGAAATGTAGGACTGTCACAGACTATGAAGGTAGACTCTGTATACAAGGGCACATTCCCCGAGGGCGGTGCCGACTCCGTAACATTCACTCTCAGCACAAGCTACTCAGGCCAAAGCTTTTCTTACGGCTTCGGCTGCTCTACAGCCGAGGATCCTTACTGGCTCGAACTTGACAAAAGCGGTAAATGGATGGAAGGCGGAGCAGGTTCAAAGGTAGAGGGTACAGCCTGCAAGCTTGACAAATCCTCAAGCACTATCACCATCGACCTTAAAAAAGCAGGCATAAAGCCTGGCGGCTCATTTGAATTCAGATGCTATTATTCGGCACACTGGGACAACTCAAAGAGCGATATGGTGGATAACTCGGTTACTCTTACAGGAGTAGATTTCAAGGGCGGAAGCAGCTCATCATCATCAAGCAGCTCATCTGCCACCTCAAAGAACAAAAAGAGCGGCTCATGGAGCTTCAAGGATAATAAGGACGGTACTGCAACTGTTTCTTCAACAGTCACAAAGCAGCTCGATGACCTTGATTACAAGCTGACCGTAGGCTACGATGAGGACTATTACAATTCAAAGGGCGAAAAGATAACAGATGAACTGCCTATAAACAGCCATAAATTCAAATACAGTGATTTTGGCATAAACGAAACTGAGGGAATTACTATAGAATCTCTTGACGTTATAGTAGAGACAGATTTTGATGTTGACAAATTCATGTACGGCTGCGGTACTAACGTAGAAAAGGGCTCCCCTGCCGATACAGAATACGCAAAGAGAGGCATCGTAGAAGGCAAGGACGATGCTGGCTACTGGTATAACGAAATGGGTGAAGAATCCCGCGAGGAGCTTGAGGATGCCGGTGTTGAATTCGGCATCAAGGAGATAGGCGAAGGTACTACCCTCGAAAGTGCAGGAAAATGGATAGAATGTGTATGGGACGTACCTGCTGAGGTACAGAAATACCAGACCACCGCTGCCACCGATTCTATCGGCTTCCAGTTCTGGTACGGCACAAAGGATGCGACAAAGTATACCGAGATAACAGAGGACGATGACGTTACTATCACAAGTGCTGCCCTTACATATACGATAACCAAGACTATCCCCTATACTAAGTCTATCAAGACCGCTATCGGCAAAGTTCTTGACTGCACAGCTTCCTCCGACTCAAAGAAAAACCTTGAAGTTGACTATTCCGACCTTGGAATAAAGTCAGATATGAAGGTATACGCAATCAGATTTGATGTATCTGCAAATAAGGACGTAAAGAAGCTGGTTTACGGCACAGGTACGGGAACTACAAATGCCTCTGATGATTACTGGTTCCAGGAGCCTGTAAACTCCGTTGTGCTCAATGCAGGCAAGACAGCAGAGATAATGTGGGTGCTTCCTACAACAGTAACAGGCGACAAGCCCGAAAAGAACATCGTAAATCCCGATGGAAAGGTAGTATTCGGCTATTACTACGGAGAGTCCGACTCTATCACAGTTGATGATATCGAGGTATACTATGATATAGTTACTACTACCACAACAACAACTACTACAACGACTACCACCACAACTACCACAACTGCTCCAAAGACACCAAAGGTAACACTCTGGGGCGATGCAAACTGTGACGGCGATATGGATCTCAGCGATGCAGTAATCATAATGCAGAGCCTTGCAAATCCCAACAAATACGGTGTAGACGGTACGGATACTTACCATATAACCGAACAGGGACAGGCAAACGGCGATGTATATCAGAACGGTACAGGCATAACCTCAAACGATGCCGCATCTATCCAGAAACGCCTCCTTAACCTCATAACCGAGTTACCTGAGTCTTACAAATAAAACAAACATTGTTCAAGAGCTGCCTCTGTAAGGCAGCTCTTTTTTATGAAAAACTACGAAAAACTTTAAAAAACCACTATTTTTTTACGTTTTATCTTCCATTTTGGGCTCTGCCATGCTATAATGAAATTTGCCGTTTTGCAAGCTATAAGCGGCATATCACATATAAAAAGCACGATCGGATATGAAAACCAAATAAAAAGGAGAAAAAAATGAGAGCCAAAAGGATTTTAGTTTCTGTGCTATCATTTTCACTATGTACAGGACAGCTTACCGTACCTGCTGCCTCCGCAGCTGAAAAAAATGTCCCTGCATATAAAATGACCGCAGATATAACAGAAGCAACGCCGCTGCAGGCTGCCGTAAAAGGTACTTCACCTGCCGCTGCGACTACTGCCGCAATCACCACGACCGCCGTTACGACCACTGCATCGGCTGAATTACAGGCAACTGATGTAAATGCTCTTGGCGATGTCAACAATGATAAGCTTATAGATGCCAATGATGCTTCATTGATACTGAAGGCATATGCAAAGATCTCTAATAATATTGCATCGGGTCTTTCCTTTGAGCAGGCTAACGCTGCCGATGTAAACACAGATCATCATATTGACTCTATAGACGCTTCATGTATCCTTTCCTATTATTCATACCTCTCCACAAACGGTACACTTTCTCTTGAGGATTACCTGAGTGCAGATAAACCTTTATCTACAACGACTACAACAGCTGTGACAACTGCAAAAGCCACAACTACCACAACAGCAGTTTCTCAAACCGCAGCAACATCAAAGCCCATTTCAACTTCAACAACAAAATCTGCCACCTCCACTACAACTACGAAGGCTTTGACAACAACAAGCACTTCATCTTCAAAAGCTGTTACTGCTGAACCTACAACAACTACTACAACAGCAGCCACAACATCAACGACCACTGCTGCTGTTTCTTCAACTACCACCACACAGACTTCAACTACTGCCGTAACAACTCTCTCCGCAACGACTACTTCATATGTGAACCCCTATAAGGTACAGGAGATAAAACTCAGCAAGACCGAGATAACCCTTAATGTAGGCGACAGAGGTGATATATCATATGTTACCATGATGCCGCCCACCGTAACGGATTATCGTGATATATGGAGCTGCTCAGACGAAAGCGTTGCAGTCGTTGATAATGAGGGCTGGATATTCCCTCTTTCAGAAGGAGAATGCATAGTTACCGTAACAAGTATAAACAATCCTGCTGTAAAGGCTGAAATAAAGGTAACTGTAAAGGATCCCAACAGAGTAAGCTCAATAAAACTCAGCAAATACAGTATGTCTATCCCTATAGGCGGCGGCGATATATCCTATGTAACAATGCTTCCCGCAAATGCTTCCAACAAAAAAGAGGAATGGAAGAGCTCCGACGAGTCTATCGCAAAGGTCGATGCTTCAGGCTGGGTAAGCGGTATATCGGAAGGCACCTGCACTGTAACAGTCATAAGCAAGTCTAATCCCGATGTTCACGCATCAATAAATGTTACCGTAACAGACCCCAAAAAAGTAAGAGAGCTAAAGCTCAGCAAGTATGAAATGGATCTCCTTGTAGGAACTACAGGTATTTCCTACGTTACTATACTCCCTACCACAGCCTTAAATCAGGACGTAGTATGGACAAGCTCAAATCCTGCTATTGCCAGCGTTGACAACTGGGGCAATGTTTACGGAGTAGCGGCAGGAAAATGTGTTATCTCTGTTATCAGCAAGGCAAATCCGAGCATAAAGGCTGATATGGCTGTATCGGTACATAACAGACCCGTTATTGTTACCTCCACAACCACTACCTCCACAACAACAACTACTACCACTACTACAACCACGACAACTACCACAACAGTAACTTCAACATCAGCTGCTGCATCTTCAACAACATCGACCACAACAACTGCTCCTGTTACTTCACCCACTCACCTTGTACAGACAATAAACGGTGCAACATATATCGACGGCATACTTGTCGTAAACAAGACCTACAGTCTCCCTGAAAACTTCGGTGTAACAGAGCTCAATCCTCTTACACTTGACAGCTTCAACAAGCTTGCAGCCGATGCTTCTCTTCTCGGAATGAAGATACAGTGCTCCTCGGGATTCCGTTCATACTCTACACAGAAAACCATTTATAATAACTATGTAGCCTCCGATGGAGTCGAGGTCGCCGACACCTACTCTGCAAGACCTGGACATTCCGAGCATCAGACAGGACTTGCTATTGATGTAAACTCCATAAGCAATGATTTCATAGGTACTCCCGAGTGTGAATGGCTCGCCCAAAACGCTCACAAGTACGGATTTATAATCCGCTATCCGAAGGGCAAGGAAAGCATAACAGGCTATCGCTATGAACCGTGGCATATAAGATATGTAGGATTAGATACAGCAACAGCAATGTATAACAGCGGTCTCTGCCTTGAGGAATACCTTGATATAGACTCATACTACAGATGATACAGAAAAGCTGCCGTGATATCGGCAGCTTTGTTTTATATGAAAGCAGCCCTCCGAAGCTTCGCCTTATGTCGGGAAGCTATCCAAGGGAACAGGTCTGCTCCACCTCCTGACGACGCGCTCATACTGCCGCTTACATTATATTATGCAGAAAGCGTAAAAAAGTACAAAGAAATTTCTTACAGCTTGTAAGAATACTATTGTCATTTTTGTCAGAATTATGTAACCGCTGAAATACATTCCGTAAGCAATTGATATCCAAACTGTATTCAAACCGTGATTGCTCTGTTATTGCATATCCCGTCCCGATAATATATAATAATATCAGAAAAAGAAAACAAACACTCATAAAAAGCTTCATTGTTCCCCCCGTTCAGCATCGATCATACCTCCCGATGCTTCGGAAAAGACGGATATGCACACCCCGTCTGTGAACACACCTTTCAGGAAAAAGAGAATTGACCGTCGGCGCAATAGTGTTGGCGGTCCTCTTTTTATGCAGAAATCATCAAAAAAATTTTCTGTTTTTCTGTCACAAAACCTTCTCGGAAAGCGTTTATATAAGTGGGGACAATCAGTACATATAAAAGTGATTTGAATGGCATAAAAAGACGAACTGCGCACACGGTTTGTGAACACTCACAAATTACAGCTACATTATTTGTGCAAAGCTCATAGGCACTGAACTTTTTATGCTGTACCAAATCACCTTTATATGAAAAACAGAAAGGAGCCCCCTTACATGAATAAGTCTTTTATACGATCAACAGCGTTTATATCCGCATTTTGTTTTGCATTATTTTCATGTTCAGAGACAAAAAAAACTACCCCCGACTCTGCAAAAACGACCTCAGTAAACAGCAAAGCATCAGCACAGATGCTTACTGAGCTTTCGGAAAATTCCTATAAACTGGTAAAATACAGGACCATTGACGGCTTAAACTTCATACACAATGTAAAAATGGCAAAAAGCGGTGAATATTACGCTTTTGCAGATTTCAAGGACGATATTGAGGAAAATCCTCATATATATAAAATAAGCTCTGATTTTTCAGATATGCAGAAAATAGTATTTGAACTCCCCGATGAGGCTAAGAAAGCCGATGACAAATACAACAGCATAGTTTTTGATTCAGAAGGCGATGCAGCAATATATTACACATTCCTTGACAACGGTGATATGGAAGAGCCCGAGGAATATGATCCAAACTTCGATTATCAGGCATTTTATGAAAATCAGACAGCTACCCACGCTATCTGCTTCTATAACAAGGACGGAAGCATAAAAAAATTCATTGACCTGGGCACAATGAGTGATGAAGAAAACACAGGATACAGTGAATTTGATTATTTTTCATCTGCTGAAATGCCCGACAGCGACACTGTGGTCTGCATTTTTGATCAATTTGAAATATACATTTTAAAAAGCGACGGAAGCTGCGAAAGCATACAGATACCGTCCGAATATACACAATACACAATACCACAGCTGCTCACAGGCACTGACGGCAAGGTATATCTCAGTACAGTAGTTGCCGAAAAGGATTATTCCTCTACTAAGACAGAAATACTTGAAATAGATACTGAAGCAAAGGAAATCAAAGAGCCGTTTTTTATCGAAAAACAAAGTTATAGCTTATCAGGCTCACATCAGTATGATACAGGCTATGGTGATTACCTTTTCATCGGAAGCAGTGATACCGACCTCATCGGCGTAAAGGCAGACGGTACATCTGAGACAATACTCAAATGGCTGGATGCAGATACAACTGCTATGGGTATAGTACCTGCGGATAACAACGAGTTCTACTGCTTCAGCTATAATAATAACATGGAAAGATCTTCTCTTGACGTATACAAGCTTGTACACCGTCAGGCAGGCGAGCTTGACAATATTCAGGTAATTACTTTCGCTTCCCTCGACTCTGCCCCACTGAATTACTATATAAGCAAGTTCAACCGCGAACAGGATAAATACAGGATACAGATCATAGACTATTCCACAGAGCTTAAACCCGAGGACTATGAGAACAAATCTCCGCAGACTATTGCAGACCTCAGCAAGGAAGATTTCAACAAGCTGAAGCTTGATATAGCGGCAGGCAAAGCTCCTGATATACTCATGCTTTACGAAAGTGAAACAAAGCTTCTCGGCAAAAAGGGCGTACTCCTCGACCTGTATACTCTCATGGACAAGGATACCAAAGTAAACCGCGATACAATAGTACCGAATATACTCAGAGCACTTGAAAGCAATGACGGCAAGCTTTATTCACTTGCACCAAGCTTTTCAGTCAGCACCATTGCTGCAAAGAAAAAGCTTGTTGATCACGAAAACTGGACCATGCAGGAGATGACAGAACTTTTCGACAGCAAGGATACCGCTTCTCACCGCTACGACAGACTGACCAAACAGCAGATATTCAATATGCTCGTAAATTCAGACAGCAAGCTTGTAGACATAGAAAACTCAGAATGTCATTTTAATACACCCGAATTTATAGATATGTTGAAATTCTGCAACAGATTTGTAGATGAGGTAGAATTCGGAGACAAATCCAACGAAGAAAAGTTTATGGAGTATTGCATAGAAATGAGCCGAAGCCTCATGGACGAGCAGGAGCTTATCTCACAATTAGAGCTTTACGGAGACCGCGACCTCATGTATGAAAAAGCCGATTTCGGCGACGATGATATAGAGCTTGTAGGCTACCCGACCTCAAATGGAAAGGGCGGAAAGCTGCGCCTTGACTATGAGTTTTCCATAAGCGCAAATTCTTCTGTAAAGGAAGGAGCATGGGAGTTCATCAAGATGCTGCTCAACGAAGCTTCTTACAGCAACGCTGATGCTGGCAAGAGCGGAGCTATTTCATGCGGATATTCCGTAATACTTGATGAATTCAACAAACAGGTAGATGCTATGTCAACAACCACCTCCTTCGATGATGAAGGAAACCTGACAGAAGTCACAAGCTTTGAATCACAGGGCAGAATGATCAACTGCCTTACAAAGGAAGAGCTTGATCACCTTAAACGCTATATTCTCAGTTGTGACACCCTGCTCAATTCATTAGACAATGATGCATATGCAGTATGCTATGAGGAAGCGGATGAATACTTCAAAGGCGGAAAGACCGCAGAGGAAGCGGCTCAGATGATGCAGAACCGCATATCTATCCTTGTAAGCGAGAAGAGCTGATATAAGCTGGTTCCTATTATGCTTTTTTCATAATATTCTCTATATTTCAGAAAAACGGCAGTCATAGAAATATGGCTGCCGTTTTTCACTTTCAAAAATTTTTTTGCAAAAAAATTTTTTTCACAATAATCAATGGTTTTCCGTTGAATAAACCACTTTTTCAGCCCCCTTATAGAAGGGCATAAAAAATCGGCACAGCCAAAGCCATGCCGATATTGTTTGTTTACTTGTCAGTAGCAGGATCAAACTTTCCGAGGAGGAAAAGCTGTATCCTTACTGCATCGTTATTTGTAACGCTGCCGTTATGGTTTACAACAGAAGCATTAGCAAGTCCCTCTGATGTTATGTGGTTCTTGTCAGTACCTGTAACACCGTACTTATTAGGATTAGCAAGGCTCTGCATTATAAGAACAACGTCTGACATATCAACATCGCCGTCACCGTTAGCATCTCCCCATACAGTTGCTGCCTTACCCGGAACATCAGTAGTTGTTGTCTGAACAGTAGTAGTTGTTGTTGGCGTCGTTGTTGGCTGTTGAGGTCTTGTGCCGATGTAAACGCCGTTATCGTAGCATTCCTGACATACAGGGAAGCCAAGAGGACCATAGATAGCCTCTGATTTTGGTATCTCCTTGCCGCAGTGCTCGCACTTTACAGTCTCTACGGGAGCTGTAGTTGTAACTGTTGTGGTAGTTGTAGTCTGCTTGCTTGTTGTCGAAGTTGTAGTTGTTGTTGTAGTTGTAGTAGTAGGCTGTGAAGTAGTTATTGTTACCTTAGGCTCAACAACTACAGGAGTACCGTTGCCGGCCTTGCCGCCGTCAAGATTGCTCTTTGCGCCTGACGAATAGAACTGATTTAGTGAAAGACCGTTCTTGCCGAGAGCTGTCTGGTGATCAAGACCGATATACTTTCCTGCATCTGTCTGCCAGAGAGACTTCTCAAACAAGCTGTACTTATTGTCATCCCAGTTCATGAATGTAGGATCAAGAAGTCCGCCTGTATCACCGGAGTTAGGATTGATACACCAGAATGTGTGGTTGATATGATTGTTTATCATATAGTCACGGAGAAGCTCCATCCACTTCTGGTTTGCACCCTTGTCCATATGACCGCCCCACTCACCGATAAGGAGAGGTGCGATATCTTCCTTATTGATGTATGCCCATGTGTCATACCAGTAATCATCAAGGAGAGTCTGTGTAGTAAATTCTTTATCGAACCATGTCTGTGCATAAACTGACGGGCCGTAATCGTGAGGTGAGTAAACTATCTGTGAAGTACCGCTCTCAGGAACTACGGGGAACTCTCTTACGCCGCGGAGATTTCCGCCCCACCAAGCACCATGCCATTTTTTATCCTCTTCTGTCTTTGGCTCCCATACATCAGGAGTATCAAAAGTATAGCCCTTTTCAGTCATAGGATACTGCTCTATGCCCTCGATGAAAATAAGAGCATGAGGATTTACCTTGAGGATAGAATCAGCGCAGGTCTTTGCCGCATAAGCCCAGTTGTTCTCATCTTTAGAGCCGTCCCACTTAGCGATATCCGAAGGGCACTCATCACCCTTATAGCCGCGCTTTCCGTGAGGCTCGTTTTTAAGGTCATAACCGATAAGAGTATCATCATTTGAATACTTTTCAGCAAGCCAAGTAAGTGAATCTATCCATACCTTTGTAGTTACGCCTGCCTTGCCGTACCAGAGCTCATAGTTATGGCCTGAGTTATTTGCGTCAGGACTGTGGATATCAATAAATACCTTGATACCATACTTCTTGCACTTCTGCATGATGATATCAAATATCTCCATTGAGTTCTTCAGGGTCTTACCGTCTGACTCAACGAAATCTCTGTTGATATCGCCGTACTTTCCTGCGGGAGTGATAGTACCGTCCTCGCCTACTACGTCCTCAGGGGGATTATAGCTTGCCTGTACCGAGCTTACAGGGTTTGGCTTGCCATTCATCCATGATACGAGAAGCTCTGAAGATATCGGCAGACGAAGGGTATTGATACCGTGATCTGCAATGCTCTGGAGCATATCGTCAACATCTCTTGCATAGAGACCGTGAGCGCAGTTCTCAGAGCAGTTGAAGCCGAACCAGTTTGCACCCGTGATCCAGACCTCGTTACCGTTCATGTCGTAAAGTCGGCTTCCCTTTGCGTGGAGCCAGTCATCATTGTTGTCATCGGCTGCAACGACCTTACCGATGGTGTCAGGCGCAACTGTAGGTGCATAGTATACTGCACCTGTAACAGTCAGCGCAGCAGCTGCAGCAACAGCTGCCATTGATTTTAAGATGTTCATAATTTTTTCCCTCTCTGAATATATATTTTACCGCGCCGCCCTTTCAGCAGTGCGGTATAAAACTTATTTTACAGGAAGTGACTTATACCTGCCAAGGAGATACAGCTGTATAGCCTGAGCATCATTTGTGGTTATGCCATTTCCGTTTCCTTCAACATCAGCATTTGCTGCACCCTCTTCTGTGAGGTGGTGGTCATCTGTTCCGTTTTTTCCGTATTTATTTGGATTAGCAAGAGACTGCATTATGAGAACAGCGTCCGCAAGATCGACCTGACCGTCGCAGTTAGAGTCACCGAACAAGCGATTACTGGCGATCTCGGCTGATGTAGTAGTTGTTGATGTAGACGAAGATGTAGAAGTTATCTTTGAAGTTGTAGTAGTAGTTTTAGGCGTCGAAGTGGTTGTTGTCTTTGCAGGATCAGCATCTACTGTCTTACCATTAGATGTCTTTCCGCCGTCAAGGTTGCTTCCCTCTGAAGCAGCATAGTTTGCGTAGAAATCATTCAGCGAGATACCGTTCTTGCCGAGTGCTACCTGATGGTCAAGACCGATGTATTTTCCGCTCTTCTGAGTCTGCCAGAGAGCCTCCTCGAAGAGCTTATACTTAGGCTCGTTCCATGCGATAGTAGTACCGCTGCCCTGTGTGAAGCCGAGGCTGTCCCAGAGTCCGCCTGTATCGCCTGAGTTTGTATTGAGACACCAGAAGGTGTGATTGATATGATGCTTTATCATATAGTCGCGGAGAAGTGTCATCCACTTGAGGTTGTCACCCTCCATGTGACCGCCCCACTCACCGATGAGCTCGGGAGCTATATTCTCTGCGTTTATGTATGCCCATGTATCGTACCAGTAGTCATCAAGGAGCGTCTGTTCTGTGAAGTTCTTATCGAACCATGTCTGCGCATAAACAGACGGACCGTAATCGTGAGGTGAGTAAACTATCTGTGAAGTACCCTGCTTAGGCTTGATAGGATACTCTCTTGCGCCGCGGAAGTTACCGCCCCACCATGCGCCGATATAAGGTGAATTTGTCTTTCTGTCAGGCATTCCCCAGTAGTCGCCGTCCTGTGCTCCGCTGAGCGACTGCTCAACGCCTTCAACGAAGATAAGTGCATTCGGGTTTACATCGAGGATAGCCTCTGCACACTTTGTAGCTGCATAAGCCCAGTTATTTTCATCCGTAGAGCCGTCCCATTTAGCGGCTGCATCGCCTTCCGGACCCTTGCCGTGAGGCTCGTTCTTCAGGTCGTATCCGATAAGCGTATCATCATTCTTGTACTTGTCAGCAAGCCATACCAGTGAGTCTATCCAGACCTTTGTGGTAACTCCTGCCTTGCCGTACCAGAGATTGTAGTTATGTCCCGAGTTGTCGGTGTGGGGGCTGTGGATATCGATGAATGCCTTGATACCATACTTCTTGCACTTCTGCATGATGATATCAAAGATCTCCATGGAGTTCTTTACAGTCTTGCCGTCTTCCTCAACGAAGTCCTTATTGATGTTTGTGTAGTAGCCTGCTGGAGTAACCTTGCCGTCCTCGCCGACCTCGTCCTTAGGAGGTGTGTAGGAAGCC
>Ga0310786_10001670_pt1 | contig 35571 bp, 76 predicted proteins | sample AusTroGonzalo_MG_FD_203881 | JGI IMG/M metagenome (GOLD analysis project Ga0310786, IMG submission 203881) | Bovine rumen microbial communities from tropical cattle in Woodstock, Queensland, Australia - Gonzalo_03 (v2) (version 2) | ecosystem: Host-associated > Mammals > Digestive system >... | reverse complement strand
GTCGTTTTTGCCCTTGACTTTGCGTGTGGATTTGGTATAATATCGACAATTCAGAAATGTTGACACATACGGAGACAAGACCATGGATGAGACACCGATGGAGGCGATGCGAGAGGCGTTGGGGGAACTGATGGAGTTCACCTGCAACTCATGCGAACGCCGTTTTTGCGAAGAATACGTCGAAGAAGATGACGGACGGGGAATACCAAGTCCCTGCTCGGCAATAATCAAGGCTCGCAACGCGCTCGCCGCGCCCCGCAGAAACTGCGAAGTGGGGACGCCAAGCGAACAGTATCAGAGGTTTCTGAAATACTGCAAGAAGAATACTGGCGGATGCAACAGGGCTGACAGATATTCCAATCCTTGCGCTTATTGTTTTTCTCAATGGGCGCAGATGCCCTATGAGGAAAAGGAAGGAGGCGCGAAGTGACGCATGTAAGCATAAAGTGCTGGAGCAACGACTTTAATGCAGATTGCCGCGAACTGGCCACGTTCAAGGACGGGGAAAGCGTGCTCGACAAAGAGCCCGCCATGTCCAAGGCGCTGAGCTGGCTCGACGACATGCTTTCGGCAGTCAGGGGCTTCGAACTCATCGACGAGCTCGACAAGCTGCGGCACAAACTAAACCAGGGCAGGAACCCCGAGCCATTCCCGACATGTCTCTCCCTGCCCGTCGAAATCGTAGAGCTTATGCTCAAGGAGTTCAACCTGATGATAGACGTCTGGGAGGACAGACATGAGAAAGGAGGCGCGGAATGAGACTTGAAATCATCGAGTGCGACCTTTGCGGGAAAGACTGCTCGGGATACGGGGAACATGTCGTCGTGCAATATCCGTATGGCGGGCAAAAATATCTTTGCATCGAGTGCGCGAATCGGGTATTCGGTGCGACCGAGGAGAACAAACAAGAAGGAGGCATGAAGTGAATAGTTGTGTCAATATCGGCGGAAATGCCGTCAGTATTATGGGGCGCGAAAGCATAAACAAGCAATGCTACGAGTGTGCCAACTGCAAAAAGCCGACTGCGGGCTGGGACGGAAGCAAATTCCGATGCGCATATCTCGGAAAAGAGTTCGGCACATGGCACTACGATGTTCCAAATGAATGTCCATGCAAAGGGAAGGGATGGGAGCCTGAAAAGAAGGAAGGAGAGAAGGAGGCAACGATGGAAACGAATAACAACAAACTGCGCGAGGCGCTGGTCAAGATATATGATGAGATTCGGTCATACTGCCCTAACTACGGAGCAGGAGAAAGCCACAGTTCTCTAGTAGACAGGGCACTAAACGACCCGCCAGACCATACTTGCTATCGAGACTCAATTTTGAAGATAGACAGTATTGTGGAAGCCGCGCTCGGATGAATTCCATCTGGGTTTGTTTCCGGGACTTGGGAGACAACCTCTGGTTATTTTAACGGAGCATTAAAACATATAGATGTCATGAGAAGGGAGTTGTCCTGGGATGAATCGGAGGGAGACTGTTTCCGCGTCTTGGGTTATACCGGGGGTGTTTCCGGGTTTTGAGAGAGGGGAAATTAAGCCAGGGGGGATTTTCCTAGGAGGTGTGTTTCTGGACTGAGGTTTGTTTCCGGGTCTGTTTCTTTGTCTTGGGTTTGTTTCTGGGTTTGAAGAAAAAAAACATAACTTACTTTTTTATTCTATTATACGCGAATTTTTTTAACTTATTTGTCGCACATCCTCGCGTACGCGCCGCGCGTACGGGGTTTTCACCCCCTCCCAGACCCCGGTCTCAGACCCCCCTCCCGGGGTGGTATTCCGCGGCGACCCGGCTGAGGGCTTTCTCCTGCGGTTTTAGGGCAACCCGGGAGGGAACCCCGCTACCCGAAAATTCGCCGCCGGGTAAAGTCCCGGTTTTCTCCTCTCGCGCGACGCGACCCCGTCCAGGGGTACTTTTGCGCCGACCGACCCGGGGTGTATTTTTACCCTACCCCGCTCCCTTAAAATACCCCCGGTGTGCCATTTTGTCACACCCCGGTAACCCCGTGGCCTGTCCTTTATCTCGTTTCATGACATTATTATACCAGATATACCCCGTCTGTCAAGCCTTTTTGTAGGATATTTTCTGCCTAACATTCAGATTGTACCCGACAAGCTTCGTTAGCTCGTTATGCAACTCGCGATACTCCGCTTCTGTACACGGCTTGCATTCGCGGTAGAACCCAATCGACGCCGAGCTGTGCTGGCCACAATGCTCGTATGACATCATCATGCCAAGGTCATACTCGCAGTAGGTGTCGGGAAAGAACGCGATAACCTCGCCGTCTTTCGTCTTGCGGAATATGACATTCGTCTTCGGGTTCTTCATGGGAATCTCCTTTCGTTTATGCGTCTATTATACACTATCCATCCATGAAGTCAATACATAAATGAAATTTATTTTCGTTTATTTTTCTTTATTTTGTGCTTGCAATCGTCACCGGAAAGAGTATAATAGCAGTACAAAACGAAAGGAGACCCGCCATGGAAGTAACATTGTTCATTCGCTCGCTCACCGAAAGCCAACTCGACCGGCTCATGGAGATAATGACAATCCAAGGATGGAGCGTCACCGATGCGTTTAACTACGCGAAAAACGAGATTCTCGCAGAAAAACGTTGACATAGGGAATGGAACGGGTATAATATCCCCGTAACGAAAGGGAAAGCCGTGGACAAGGAAATAACCGCTAGGCTACAGGCCGCGAAAGAAGCGCTCATGTTCCTATCCACAACGCCGTTGCGGACGGACTACGCGCTTGCGCAGAAGAAGCCCGCCGTTGCACTTGAGGCAATAGACGATGCGCTGTCGGGAAAAATACGGTTTCCCGAAAGAAAGTTCAACAAATAAGTTGACTTTCCGGTGGATTTGTGTATAATATCCCCGTAACGAAACCAGAAAGGAATCCCCATGAACCGTCCCCTAAATGTAATCGCCCGTGAGATTCGCGCCGACTGGAAGAAAGTCAACTTCGCGGCAAAGCCGTATCTCGACGCAATGGACTGGCTTGAAAGCGTAAACGATTCCTACTACTGCGAAAACGGAAGGAGCATCGTGCTGTATTTTCTCGCGAACGCCGGAACGTGGAAGGGTGAGACGGCGAAGCGGATAAAGGCCGAACTGAAGGCAATGACGAAGTAAAAACATGCAAACAAAACAGGTACGGGCGCGGCAATCCGCGCCCGATTGCCCTTGAAAAAAGTTTCATTTTTCTCTTGACACCCGAAACCACTTTTGGTATAATACCTGTCGGAGAAAAATTCCTCGGATTTTTCGGAGAGGTATTATATCATACCCAATTCCGTTGTCAAGCACAAAAACAACAAAAAATTATTTTATTTTGTTTTACTTTAGGCTTGCAACCGGAAACGGAAAGAGTATAATAGTAGCATAACGAGAAAGGAGAACGCGATGGACGCAATTCAAATCTCAGGCCAGTGGTACGTCGTTCGATACGAAGGAAACGGCGAAAAGTTCACCATAATCGACGGCCCGTATCCCGAGCGGCATTGGGCCGCAAGCATGGCACGCCTTAATGAAATTCAATAAAAATCTCACTTTAGGCTTGCAACGGCATTCAGTTTTGATATAATAGTCGCGCAAACGGGGAAACAACCCCACAAACCCAAAACCAAAAAACGAAAGGAAAACCACCATGAACCTCAACACCCTCGCAAAACTCGCCCACGATTTCGCCCTCGCCAAGCGCGAAGAGGAAGCGGCAAAGGCACGCAGGACGGACATTCAGAACGCGATAATCCGCGAACTCGGCGGTACGGACAAGGTGACCGCCCTTCTGGACGGCGTGGAAATCACGGTTTCCGCGACCTACGGCAAGACGCGCAATACACTGGACAAGGCGCTTGTGGAAAACATCTTGGGTGTGAAGGTGACGCCGGAATGCTACAAGGAAAGCGCCCCGTGGAATGAAATCCGCGTAAAGGAAACCAAGGTTTCCTAAGGGGGAAAACGGCAGGCGAAATGTCCGCGGTGGAAACGCCGCGGACATTTCTTTTTTTTGAAAAAAGTTAAAGAAAATGCTTGACAAACCGGAAAAATATGCTATTTTCTCCGCGAATGCTCTCCCCCCTTCTATTATACCATTTCCCGGGTGATTTGTCAAGGAAAATCTTTGGGGTGGGGCCTTGCTTTTTTCTTCATTCTATGCTTGACCGAGCCGGACATTTTTGATATAATAGAAGCACGAAAGGAACGAAACCCATGGAAACAATGACACTCGCAGAGTTCAACGCAATCCCCGACTTCATACACAACGGCGTGTTGTACATAGACATAGACGGGAAAATCTATTCAAAGAACGGCGTTTTCAAGATGCTTGTAATAATGGGAATCATCATCGTCGAATAGGCTTGACGGGGCCGAACATTTTGGTATAATACGGGCATACGAAACGAAAGGTGTGTTCAATAGCAGAGCAGTGCAAGTCTGTGTTCCCATAGTGGGCAACTGTGCTAATCGGCAAGCGACCAAGCCTTTGGTGAGGGAATTTAGGTTCGAATCCTAAACACACCGCCATTTAACGAAACGAAAGGAGAAAACCATGACCATCTATGACATCATTCCCAAAAACGGCCGCAAGTCGTTCTACGGCAAAGCGAAGGTGCTGGAGCACAACGGAATGCGGTACCTTATATCGTATTCCACGATAATGGGCGCGATTGAGCCGAGCGGGAAGATTCACCGCTACTCCGGCCACTACTCGGCTACCACGAACACCCATGTACGCTCGTTCTTTCCGGACGGCAAGGCGTTCTGGAACACGCCGATTGAACCGCTTCCGGCGTTGCCCGTCAATTTCAGATAGGGGGGAATATGAAGGCGATAATCTACCCAGAGGCAAAGCAGGTGTTTCCGGACAATCTCGGCATACAGGACTATGCCGTGGACGTAATCCGGCATGACGGGCGGCTCATGACGGTGTGCCGACACGTGACGAAGGCCGACGCGGAGCGCGTCGCGGCGGAATACGAGCGGATTTAGGTGTGTATGGGTTGTGCTACTGTGCGCTGCGGCGGGGCCCGAAAGGGCCTCGCCTTTTTGACTTTCGGAGTATTATATCATTTTTTGTGGAAAAGTCAAGCAAAAAGTTAAATTATTTTTATTTTCGTTTATGCTTGCAAGGGCCAAACCTTTTGGTATAATAGTCTCGTCAAAACGAAAGGAGACACCCATGAAGGTATACAAGGACGGAATGACGCTCGGACGGGAAACAGGCTCGCTCACGAATGCGCTCATGGAAAACAAGACGCATGAGATAAAGGTCGGGGACTCGTTCGCGCTTCTGATGTGGACGGACAGGTCGCTTTGGCAGGTTACGAAGGTCATTTCCCAGACGGAATTTTACGCGAAGCGCGTCGAGACGTATATGAAAGACTGGACGGATGGGACTTGCTACCCAAAGACAGGTGATGACGGCAAGTGGATATTGTGGGATGAGGAATCAAAGTTTAAGAAGTCCCGCAAGTATTGGTATGAGCACTGCCGCTATGGAAACGGCGTATTCTGCAAAACCGACTGCAAGGCGCATTTCTCGTGGGGTGCGACCACAGGATACCGCGACCCGTCCTTTTGAGCGGGAAGCAACGGAAGGCCCCGGACGGGGCCTTGGACGCAAGTGAAAAGGGGCCCGGACAGGGCCCCGGTTTTTGGATTTTCGGAGTATTATACCAAAAAGAACTAAAAAGTCAAGCAAAAAGTTAAATTATTTTTATTTTACTTTGTGCTTGCGGGGGCCGAACATTTTGGTATAATAGCGGCATACGAAAGGAAAACCCATGAACGCGGAAACAAAGCAGAAAATCGTCGTGGCATTAGACGTGCTAGGCTACGAACAAGACGGGAATACACTCACGTTTGTCCACATAGGGGGAAACGGCGAGCGCAAAACGTTCCGGAACTGGGCCGCCGCCTGCGATTTCGCCGTAGATTTGGCGAAGAAAAGGCTTGCATCTTCCGCGGAATAGGGTATAATAGCGGCATACGAAAGGAAATCCCATGTACAACCACAACCGCGAAAAATTCCAGACAATCGCCACCTTCAAAAAAGAATTTGGCGTCCATATCACCACGAAGCACGAAGGGAAAATGACGGGAATGGCGTCACTCTCCACAAGCCCGCTCCGTAACACGTTCTGCAAGGCGCGTTGCAAGTGCAAGGGGACGATATGCGCACATTGCTATGCAATGACTATGCAAAAGCGATATTCCGAATTGGCGAAGTGCCTTGTGCGAAACTACGAAGTTTTGACGAAAGTCATTATTCCGGTCGAGAAAATGCCGATTTTAAACTACCTCATGTTCCGGCTTGAATCGTTCGGGGACGTGCAGAACGAAGTCCAGCTTATAAACTACCTTAACTTGTGCAAGCGCAATCCGCGTACGCAGTTTACAATCTGGACAAAGAACATGGCGATTTTCGAGCGGCTCTTCAAGCGGGGATACAAGGGCGTTTCATACAATAAGCCGAAGAACCTGATTATAATAGTATCTTCGCCCGTGGTGAATATGTCCGTCAAGATTGAGCGGTATCCGTTCGCGGACAAGGTTTTCACGGTGTACACCGAGGAATACGCGAAGGGGCATGGAATCGTAACCGGATGCGCACGTCTTTCATGTGCGGTGTGCCAGAAATGCTACAATCGAAACAACCGCGAGCGGTATATCAACGAGCTTTTGAAGAACTAGGGGCAAGGAAAAGCGGGCCCGTCGAAACGGCGGGCCCGTCGAAACGGCGGGCCCGTAAAAAGAAAACTTGACAGGGGCCAAGCATTTTGGTATAATAGACGCGTAAACGAAAGGAGAAAACGAAATGGCAAGACGCAATGAATACTATCCCGACGGGCCAATGACAGCCCCCGGGGCGATTTCCATGACGAAGGTGAAGAACCTCCTCAAGAAGGGGGTCTATGCAATCGAGAACGCCCACAACACGCGAGTGAACGGCCAGCTGAGGGGCTGTTTCGGGTTTGTTCGCCGGACGGACGGAAACCGCTACGTGTACTTCGACACGGAGGGCTCGTCATACGGGCCCTTGGCCGACAAAATCCTCGTCCGCTACGCCGCGAGCGCGAAGGACTACACGGGCGAGAGAAACATCTTTATCGACTGGGCCGACTTCGGGAAGGTGATTGACGAAATGCTCGGGGCCTAGTTTTACGGAATTTCCGCGAGAAAGACGCCGGGTCTTCAGCCCGGCGTATGAATCGCGGTAAATAAAGATGTCTTTTGAAAAACTCCCTTGGGAGAAGTACGGCAGGGACTGTCGGAAGGGTTAGACGTGAAAGAAACCCATAGCGCCGGAAACTGAGGCGGGGAACCGCGGACTAGGCGAAGATGCCAGCTCTTCAGGCTGGCATAGAGTTCACGCCTGTGGTTTTCGGAGTATTATAGCAAAAAGAATAGAAAAGTCAAGCAAAAAATTAAAATATCTTTTGGTTTGACAGGCCTGTGTTTTTCGGTATAATAGTCGCGTAGGGAATCAGCCGAGGCCTTTTGGACGGGCGTGGATGTTTCTAGGGCATACCCCTCCCCATGCAGGCTAGGCTACTACCCTCCACCGTGGATATGATGCTTGCGGTCAATCAAGTACATCCCTCCGGCGTCCGGCGAACGCCGCCTGTAAGAAACCGCCCGTGGCTAAATCTACCGCTTGGCCAAGCGGAAAGACCTAGCCACGCCGGAGCGCGGACAATCCTTTCGGTCCGTGCTCTTTTTGGTTTTGTTGTTGACAAGCCGGAACGGAATGGTATAATACTCGCGTAACGAACGAAGGGAGGAAACCTATGAAACAGACGATATACATTGTAACTGCGATAGGGGTTGGTATTGACACGGAGGTGCATCCAGTCTCATCGTATGAGAAAGCGGAGCACATAGCGGAAGATTTGAAACTGGAATTCCGGATGGAGGAGATTGTCGAGATGTGCAAGGACTGCTGGAAGGGGTATTCCTGTCACGCACATTGCGACATTGAAATACAAATTCACGAAGAAATTCTGTATTAAGGCTTGACGGGCCGGAATAAAATGGTATAATACCTGTGTAAACGAAACGAAAGGAGAACGAAATGAGTACGAAAGGACGAATTGGAATTGTCAAGAGCGATGGTACGGTTGAATCAGTCTATTGTTCCCACGAGTGCTATCCAAGTGGCGTTGGTGCAACCCTGCTCGCACACTACACCGACCCAAAGAAGGTCAAACAGCTGATTGCGCTCGGGGACATTGCATATCTTCGCAAGAACATTTTTCCGGATTCGTCCGGTGGACAGTACAGAGACAATTACGAAGACCCCAACAGTCCGGTTAGGGACGCGAGGGGTAGGCATTGCTATGACTATCCGCAGATTGATGTAGTGGTTGCGCTTTATCGGGACAGGGGAGGTGAGGATTGGTGGAAATTTGAGCCAGAAATTCACGATTCACTGTCAAAGTTCCTGACGAGCGAAATGGAAGAATATGGATATGTTATGGTTGACGGCAAGTGGTATATCATATTCTCGTACTACTTCAATACCCGCAAGAAGGACGGGGACGACAAACTTGTTGTTATGGAACTTACCGATGAAATATGCAAGATGGGGGATGAAGATTGCTGTGAATGGTATGAATCGGTATGTTCAGATACACCGGAAGATGACGCAATCGACAAATACTTGACTAGGGCCAACGGTTTCAAGAGAATACAGATACACACGGGAAAGAAAACCAACAAACGGAAATAACTTGACGGGGCCAAACCTTTTGGTATAATAGCGGCATACGAACGAAAGGAGAAAACAAATGGAAGCAATCAAGCCATTCAGTGACGCAACGCGATTCATACTCGTCGGGACGAAGACGAACGAAGGGAAGGGATGTCGGGAGGACATCTTACACTGGAATTTCCACGGCCCACTCGACCACGCCGCAGATATCATGTCGAACGCAGTAATCCGCGAACTCGGTGCTGGGGACAACGAGAACGGGGGAAGCGGCTCCCTCAAAAACTGCCGAGGGGACATCTTCAACGCGTTCATGTCCACCGGACATTATGAATATGCGGACTGCCGCTTTGAGATTATTCCGATTCTGTGATTGACTCCACGGGCGGATATGGTATAATACAGGCACACAAAACAAAAGAGGAATAAATGGACAGAGAAGAACTCATACGGCTTTTTGCGGAAATTCCGGCCTGCGTCATTGTGCGCGTGTTTGGCGAGTACAATACTGGATGCGGCGGGTGTGAAGTGTGTGTACTGGTGGGCATAGAAAAAGTCGCACTTACAAGCACTCTTGCTGATATTCCGGTTTGGCGTACAGTTGCGACAAGACATGACCATGACGGCAAGACAATCGCCAAGTGCAAGGACTTCGATGAATCTGTCGCAATGGCGGTAAAATACGCAGAATCTAAAAATGACACTTGACAAGCCGGAACGGAATGGTATAATACGGGCACAAGCAAACGAAAGGAGAAGAAGAAATGAAAGCAAATAACATGGCGGCGCTGCGGGAGGCGCTGGAGAACTCTAACGGACTACTCGAAGAACTCGCCGCAATAGGGGAGTGGGGCGAATCCGCACGAGAGCAAATCGCAGAAAACAACGCCGCCCTCGCCGAGCCCGCGAGGAACTGCGACCGCCCCGAGTGCAGGGACATACGAGCGGCCATGACTGTATACCGACGCGAGTGTTGCGGGGACGGTCCGCTTTACCCGAGAAAAGAGGGCGCGATGAGTGAAGCCGAGTGGCTACTTGCCCCCGCCGAGGGGCGGGAAAGCTGATGGCGGAACTTGCCAAGACCAAGCGGAAGCTCGCCGAAGCCGAAGAGACGAAAACAATTGACAGGGGCCAAGCATTTCCGTATAATATACCGGAACATTCAACAGAAGAGGAAACACGATGTCATACGAAACGATGGGATACAGCCTTGCAAGGCAGATTATAGCGAACTGCGACAAATGCAGTCGGGGAGGCGAGTCGAACGTGGTGCGCTCCCCGTGGGGGAAGATACGGATGTACAAGTCCAACAGGCGCGGACGCTTCTACTCCGTAACGGGCTCGACCGTCCTCCACAACGGGGGCTCGTACAAGATAGGCTCGCTGAGGGCCAAGCTCCTCGCCCTGTAAGGGGCCTTGGAAATTTCATGGGTTGCCCCGCCGGTTCTCCCTTTCGTACCGGCGGGGCTTTTTGCTGGATTTTTTCGGAGTATTATAACCTTTTCTATGAAAAAGTCAAGCAAAAAGTTAAAATATCTTTTTGCTTGCGTGGCCTGCTCCGGTTTGGTATAATACAGGCACAACGAAAGGAGAGCACATGAGCATATCGAAGTTCCAAAAGACGAAACTAGATGAATTTGTGCGCGGCATCGCGGCCATTGCGGACATCGCAAGAAACTATGACGAAACGCAGTGTGGAATATCTAACGAAGTGGTTGGGATTCTGAACCGAGATGAACTAGCATACACCACGTCAGAGCTTGCCAAACTCGGCATTTCACTCAACGTTGAAAACTCAGAAATCCACTTGACTTCCCCCGTACAGAATGGTATAATATCCGCGTAAACGAAAACAAAACCCAACGAAAGGAAAACAAAATGAACGAAATGACAATCTATTGGATTACCCGTCTTGACGGCATCAACGCGTTGCTTTGCCTATGTTGGATAATATCGCTTATAGCCGTGGCCTTCGGGTTTTTATCCAGAGTGAGTACACCGGAGCACGACAAGCGTGCAATCGCAGTGGAGAATAAATGCATGGCAATCGGTTTTTCCCTATTTGCGTTATTTCTGCTTGTGTTTGTGTTTACTCCGACAACGAAGGAAATGATTGCGATAAAGGGTATTCCCGCAGTTGTGGATGTGGCGAAAAGCCACAGCGTGGGCGAAAAGGCCGAGCGGGTGTGCAACGCGCTCGTGAAGATAATCGAGGACAAGGCGAATGGCAAATAGCGCATTCCGGAACGGGCGGACGAAAAATCCGCCCGTTTCCGCTTGACTTCCCCGTACGGAATGGTATAATATCCGCGTAACGAACGAAAGGATAACCCATGAACGATGCAACAACCCTCATCAGCCGTCTCAACACCCTTCAGCAGAAGGCTATTGACAATACAGGACTAAAAGGGAAGGACTTAGACGAATTTCATTCGCTTATCCGCGAAATACGCGAACTCGGGTACAAGCCGCGCAGGCGTTGGGTGCGCAACGCGTTCGGCCGCGTGTTCAGGGGATGGGGCGCGAGGCCCGTCCGGCGATGCGATTCACACGGCAAGTGGATAAAGGACGAGCACGACAAGCGCCACAAAAACGAGTGCACAACACGCGCAATCTACTTCTGCCTCAACCACGAAATCCCGTACTGGGACATAAGGGAAGAACAGAACCGAAGGGCGAGGGAGTGGTACGGCCACGGGCGTTGCTACGGGTGGAACACCGAGTGGGTGTGGGGCGGCATCCTCCGCGACAACGGATTCGTCAAGATTGAGGTCTACGGACGCATCCGCCAGGGGGTGCTTGCCGAGCGTCTGGAAAAAGTGGACACGCGGGTTATCGTCCACACAAACCGCCACCTCTCGGCAATCTACAACGGAGCGGTGTATGACGATTGGGACAGCAGGGGGAAGATTGTGGATGCAGTCTATGTCAAGCGCGAATTCGTTGAGGCCGTAAAGGAAATCCTCGGCCTGTAGGGCCGGGGATTTTGGAAGACGGGACTTGACGGGGCCAAGCATTTTGGTATAATATCAGCACAACAACGAAAGGAGAGCGAAATGGGAGATGTAGTCAAGATAAACGGGGAATACGTCACGGACGCAATCGGCTTTGTCTACGACGGTTGCCACAAGATTTACCTTGTGTTCAACGACGATGACGTGGCAACGGCCAAGTCATATGGATATGACGAGGTATATCCGATGTCCAAACTGTACGAGACGTTCCGCGACTCATGTCCGCTGAGGTTTATACAGGCGTTCGGGGACTACCACGACGTGGTTAGACAGGGTGAAGATGCGGTTTTCGAGTTTGCCGACGGGAAAAGACGGAAAATAAAGTGTTGACGGGGCCAAACAAAATGGTATAATATGCACATACGAGAAAGGATGTTAGCATGACGAACGAACAGGTTGACACAATCAAGAACAGGCTCCGGCAGGCGCAGAGCCTGCTTGAGGAAGCGGGGGCTATAATCTCGGACACGAGCGGCAAGGCCGCAAACTTCCTCTGGAACCGGATAACCTCCCACGCGAACGATGTCGGGGACACGATTGACTCGGGGGTGTGGGAACAAGTGCAATGACGATAAACGGCATAACATTCGACGACCCACGGGAGTCCTTCTTCTCGAAGAGGGACTTCCGCGAGTACAAGGAGGGGGCCAGGACTTCCGTGAAGGAGGTCTGGGTATGCTCCTACACAAAGGACGGGCCTGCGGTTCTGCTTGAGCGGCACTGCCTCTCCATGACCAACCACGGGGCGGTTTCCCTTGACGGAAGGCCTGTGAAAAACGAAGCCGAGAAGAAGGCCGTTGTGGAGATGTTCGCGCAGTTGAAGCCGGAATAGCCTGTATAATATAGGCATGGAAAACAACGCCATGCCTACGATGACGCCGGAGGAGCGCCAAGATTACCTAGACCTCATAAGCGAGGAGTACGAGGGCCAATCATTTTACACGATGGACGGTTTCGAGGACTGTCTCATGTACTACATGGAAGTGGACGGCAAGCCGAGGGCCGTATACTGCTACGAAGACCTAGTGGAAAAGTTCGCGAAGGAGAACAAGTGCACGTACACGGAAGCGGTCGAGTTCGTGGACTTCAATGTTGTCCGCAGTCTGTATTTCGACGGAGCGCCGTTGCTGATGCACAGGATAAACCGCGATTTCACGACGTTGGACCCGTCTTATTTTGAGGAGCGGTACTCGGACGAGTGACATTTTCGGAGTATTATAGCAGAAGGGCCCGTCCTGTCAAGCAAAAAGAAAAAATATGTTCATGCTTGACCGGACGGGCCTGTTTGGTATAATATCCGCGTAAACGAAAAACGAAAGGAGAGCGAGATGACAAAAGCCGAGATAAAAGAGCGGATTGAATGCGAGTACAAGCATATCGAAAACGTGAAAACGCAGATGCTCGACCTCAAGTTCGACATTGCCGCGACCAGAAAGGCGATAAAGATGTGGAAGTCCATGCTCTGTGGAAGTCCATGCTCAAGGACGCGAAGGATTGATTGATGAAAATATCTTTCGATGTGGGATTGACTCCATAGACAGAAATGGTATAATAGACGCGCAAACGAAAGGAAACACGAAATGAAGAAGACAACCGAAAAGAAGAACCCGAAGAACATCTTCGTAATATCATGGTCGGCCATTGACACGGACGAACCGAAGAACTCGTCTTCCGGCACCTTCCACAATATCTTTTCCACGAAGAAAAAGGCCAGACAGGCCGTTATGGACGAGGTTGCATCCCTTGCCGCACAGGACTTGGACGCATACGACACAGACGAGGACAAGGTTGACGCGCTCGGGACTGCCAATGTGCGGGAACTCGCAAAGAAGATGGTGCTGATAGACCAGGGGATGTATGTGGAATGCGAGAACGCAATCGGAGTCGTGACGCAGTTCAGCATTGCTAAGTATGATATGAATTATCTCAAGTAGTGCTTGACTGTACCGAGGGAAATGGTATAATACAGGCACAACGAACGAGAAAGGAAACCGAAATGAAGTACACGGTATCAATGAGGTTGAAGCTGGCAATCACTGAAGATGATTGCCATTCCGCCTTGCGGCAGCGCTGCCCGAGCTTCCCTCGGTGAAAATGTTCAATGCAACATTCTTCAAGTTGATAGCTGCATTCTCGTCCCTTTGATGCTCAGTTCCACATCTAGGGCAAATCCAGCTTCTATCAGATATAGTCAGGTCTTTGTTGACGTATCCGCATATGTTGCATGTCTTTGACGAAGCAAACCATTTGTTCGCTTCAATTACTATTTTGCTTTGTTCTTCAGCCTTGGTTTTCAGTCGATTCACAAAGTAGCACCATCCCAAATCATTCACAGACTTGCCATGGTTGTTTTTGTCGTTACTGTCTTTTCTCTCTTCCCATTTCCTAAACTTTGCCATGTCTTTCATTGACAAAGTTTCTATGATTATGATATCATTGTCTTTTATTAACTTGCTTGATAACTTCTCATTGAAATCCTTGCGCTTATTTGCAACATGCTCATGAAGTTTTGCAAGTCTTAGTCTTAGTTTTTTCTTCAACTAAGTACATTTTGAAGTTGAAATCTTCTTCTGTAGCCAAGCAATCTTTTTCTCTGCTTTATGATAGTTCCTGTCATACTATGGGCTATCACCTTCATCATCAACAAAGAAATTCGTCAATGACATGTCAAGGCCTTTAACTTTCAAGTCTTTTCTTGTCAAGTCAACTTTTTCTTTGTTTGGAACATTGTCTTCATACAAAATTGAGACATAGTACTTCAGAGAAGGAGTCCTTGAGAAGGTCATTGAGTGAATCTTTATGTTCTTAATAACTCTGTCATCACGAAAACTTATCCAACCTAGTTTTGGAGCTTTAACTTTCTTCTTTGTGAAGTCTATTTTGAGGTTGCCATTGATTTGAATTGTCCTAAAAGAGTTCTTCGAGTTCTTTCTTTTGAACTTTGGAAATCCCTTCTCTGAACTTGGAATCCTTGGGTCTTTGAGCTTTCTAAAGAAGTTCTAGTATGCAAGACTTAAGTTCATCCTTGTCTATTGAAGAGAAATGCTGTCAACTTCTTTCAAGAACTCAAACTTTTCTTTAAGCTATTTTTCAGTCCTGTACTTATATTCATATAGCTCTCTCGGCTTGTCTTTCAGTTTTGTATAGACTTCTTTTCGTTCTGAAAGCATTGTATTGTAGATGAAACGAGAACAGCCAAATGTCTTGTTTAGCAAAGATGTCTGCTGGACATTTGGATATATTCTGACTTTTAAAGCTTTCAGTTTCATCTATTCTTATTTACTCTTTCAACATCAACTTTTAATCAATGTTTCTAATTTTATTTACTTTGATTAAATGAAAAAACTAAACAGTTTGAGAAAAATTTGTAAAATATTTAATGCCGATTCATGGCAACCACTGAAGATGGTTGCCTTTTCTCGGCATAGGAACTATAAACGGGCGCGTCAATCTCGAAATAGACGCGGACAACCCGAACGAGGCGTTCGACAAGGCGAAGGAAGCGTGGTGCGACATCCCGCTCGACTTCAACGACCCGAAGGTGTTGGAGATAGACGAGGCAACCCCCGCCAGTTGCGAGGACGAGGACGGAAACCTCACGGACTCCAATTACTGAAAAATAATCTACGGTAGCGCTTGACAACACCAATGGAAATGGTATAATACACGGCGTCGAAAGAAAACGACAACTTAAACCAAACAAACAGAAAGGAAAAGCAAAATGAGCACTACACTTATAAAGAACTCCCAGTGGTTCGACGAAAACGCGGTTGACCTCGACTTCATCCGCGCACACGAGGACACCACCCCGATTCCGGTCATGCACAAAGTCCGGAGGGTTGACGACTTCGGGTGTGAAGTCATCGACGAAAACGGCAATCCCGTTATCGACCTTGTCGAGGGACATACCATCCACAAGCCGATTTCGAGCGTTGAAATCCTCACGAAGTTCCGCGAAAAGGCGAAGAGCCTCGGCCTCCGGCTCGTCAACGAGAAGGGTGCGCTGAAGCGCAACGGCCGTCAGTTCATGTACCTCGCGGACGTGGAGAACACGATGAACCCCGACTACACCCTCGCGGTGGGGTTCCGCAACTACTCGGACAAGTCCCTCAGCTTCTCTGGTGCGTGTGCCGCCCACATCCTATGCTGCCAGAACGGAGTGCTCACGGGAATCGTCAAGCCGTCCAAGATGCGCCATACCTTCGGGAACGTTGACGCGGGGCTTCTTGACGGGAAGATTGACGCGATATTCTCGCGCTTCGAGGAGGATTCCGTGGCCGTCCACAGGCAGATTGAACTTATGCGGAGCACTCCGCTCACGGACGAAATCGTCGGCCGCTTCGTCAAGGGCGTGAACGGTCATTGGGAGAACCGCCCCGAGGGCCCGAAATTTGTGAAGAATCCCCTCATCGGCTCCACGAACCTGTGCCGTATCCTCGAGGAACTCGAAAATCCGTCCCTTAATAGCCGTGGTGACACGTCAGTATTCAGATTGCACAACGCGGCCACCTACGTCACCACGCACAAGATGGCCCCGAGGAACCCCGCACAGGCGATGATGGCAAGCAGGGCGCTCAACAACCTCATCATGGGCCTGATTCAGCCGGACTTCGTCCCGCTTGGGGATGACGTCGAGGTGGAAGTAGTTGAGGAGTAAAGGCAACCGCCAAACGGGAGGGCCCGGGATTTTCCCGGGCCTTTCCAAAGGAGTTTGTTATGTGCATAACAGTCAAGACAGTAGGTGAACTCAGAAACGCTCTTGCGGCCTTTCCCGACGAAATGGGAATTCGGTTACAGGCAACTGGGTGGGACGAGGAGTGCCAGTGTGACTTGTCGATAGACCCGGCCGTGGACAAAATGTCGATTGACCTAACAGACCCCAAGACGGAGAACGGGGAGAAGGTACTTGAGATTTCCAACACAAACTCAAACGAAATGTTTTATTTCCCTTGACCGGGCCAAGCATTTTGGTATAATACAGGCACACGAAACAAAAGAAAGGAAAAACGAAATGGACATCTACGTGATACGTTGGGCAAGCCGAGTTGATGGTGAGGAGGAATCGGGTAACTTCGAGGTCTGCTACACCGATGAGGCCAATGCTAGGAAGGCTATGTTAGAGGACTTCAAAAACACAAAGGCCGATTGGGAGGAGGACGGAGTTAAAGTAAACTCCCGCACCCTCGGTCCAAATGGTGAAGATGATAAGAATTGTGACTATATGGAGATAACCGTGGAGGAAGACGATTCCTACGATTATCACGAGTGGCATATCGACAAATTGACCGTGAAGTAAAAAACAACTTGACCGGGCCAAGCATTTTGGTATAATAGCGCCATACGAAACGAAAGGAGAGAATGATGGAAAAGAAGTTCATAGTGGCGTGGGCCGTGTATGACACGAACGAACGCGAGAACGCGCTTGACTGCGGGGTGATGGAGGGCTTTGACTCAAAGGCCGCCGCCCGTGAGGCGGTGTTCAAGGAGATAAAGTCCTACATAGAGCGCGAGGACTATTCCTCGGACGAGGAGTACGAGCAGGTGCTCCGGAACTGCATCTGGCGGGGATACGAAAACGGAACGTGCATCTGCGAGGAGCACTGCGGAGTCAAGTCAATCTACAAAATCGTGGAGGTGCGGAAATGAAGCTGACTGCATGCGATACAATGTCGTTCAAGTGCGAAATAGACTTCCTGTCAGACCACATGAAGGAGTGCAGGGAGAAGCACCGGAAGATAGACACGGGATTCCTCAAGTTCCATGCGAAGCACCTCTATGACTTGATTGTACAGGCCGAAATGCTGAACGGCGGCAAGGGTGTGCCGCGGTACGGAATCGACACCCCGGCCTGGGAAAAATACAGTTGACAGCGCCGAACCATTTGGTATAATACGGGCATACGAAACAAACCAAAAAGAAAGGAAATGAAATGAGCACACGTTCACGCATCGGCATCGCGAGGGAAGACGGCAAGGTGGAATCCATCTACTGTCATTGGGACGGGTATCCGTCAAATAACGGAATGATACTCCTTGAACACTACACCGACCCGGAGAAGGTCAAGCGGCTCGTCTCGCTTGGGTCAATCTCGTCCCTGCGCGAGAACGTAGAACCCGACCCCGTTGGCGGGAAGTACAGGGATTGGGACGAGGACTTCAACAGCGTGAACGCAGCAATCAAGGACGCGAACGGCAAGCACTCCTTCGACTGTCCGCAGATGGGCGTGGTTGTTGCGTACCACAGGGACAGAGGTGAGGACTGGGATACGGTCAAGCCGAGGGTTGACGATTCCGTGGCCGCGTTCGTCAAGAGCGATGTCGAGGAATACGGGTACGTCATGGTTGACGGCAAGTGGTATGTCGTGTACTCGCATTACTACACCGACAAGGACGGGGAGTACAAGACGAAGCTCGTCACCGCGGAACTCACGGAAGACCTGTGCGAACACGCGGAGTCGGAGGACGGATACGAGCCTGTGATTGTGGACATACCCGAGCACAAGGCCGACAACCCCCGGCACATCGTGTTCTGATTCGGGGCCAAGAAAAAGGCGTCTTCCGGAAGGAAGGCGTCTTTTTTCTGCGGAATGTGGTTGACGGGGCCAAGGATTTTGGTATAATACAGGCATACGAAACAAAAGAAAGGAAAAACGAAATGGAGCAGACAGTATACGTTGCGGTTGTGCAGGAGCCGATGGCCGCTTTGGACGATGCGACATACGTCAAGGTGTTCACGGACAGGGACGATGCCGACGAATGGGTGGACTCGTTCCTCGCGAATAACTACGGACACCCGGGCGAAATCCCGATATGCGACATGAACTGGTGCGTCTACGAGAAGAAAGTCCACGAAAACCTCTTGACCGCACCGAGGGAAAGAGTATAATAGACGCACAACGGAAAACGAAAGGGAAAGAAATGAATGACGTAAAATACCTTGAAGTTGACTTCGGCTACTGGACCGAAGATGAGCTAATCTGCATAAAGTATACGGGCGACGGGACACCAAGTATCTCGGTTGTATCCGAGTGGTGCAGGGAGGACGAGGAGCGCATCGGCCGCAAGGTGACTTCCGTCTATCCCATTGAACGAGAAGAAGCCGAAGCGTTCTATGATTTCTCAAACGAAGACAAGTGGCCTGTGTTCTCACTATAAGAAAGGAAAACGAAATGGCAAGAAGGACAAACTACCTCGTCTCGTTCGCATACATCTGCGACAACGGGGAAACGCAGGCCGTGGCACATCCCCGGCTCATGAAGGACGATGACGTGAAGTTCGCGCTCGCGATGGTAGACCCGTTCAAGTACGAAAAATGGGTTGAACAGATGGGGGCGATACGCCGCCACGGAGACCACATCGTGCTGAAAATCATGAGCGACAGCCCGGACAGGGGTGTTGTCGGGCGGATTGTGGAAATCATGAAACCGTGACTTGACATGGTGGACGGATTTGGTATAATAGAGACACGAAAGGAATTGAAAGATGAACAACGAAAAGAAAACAGTTGAGGTGAAGATAGAGAACGCATCCACAACCATTGTCGTTCAGTTAACGGACAAGAACGTCCCGGTTTTTCATTCCGACAGAATCAAGAACAACATGGCGGGTAAACCGGACAGTTATTCCATTAGGCAAATCCCGCCAGCAAAAAGAACCGTAACCGTAAAGAAGAAATGTGGAAACGCAAAGTCGGTCGTCAATGAACTGACCGGAGACACGGCAGACCTACTCATAAAAAGAATCTCCGATTTCCTCCTTGAGAACGACACTATCGTCTATTTATTCAAAGCACTCAAAGAGGCTTAAAAAGGAAGAAAGGAAAACACCTGTTTTTAAGGAAAGGAGACCAACATGAAGACGTACACAGTAAGGGTGACGGAGACCTACATATCGGACTTCGCGATAGAGGCGGAGAGCGAGGACGAGGCGAGGGAAAAGGCCGAGGCAGTCGCGGCGGACGACTTCAACCTCACCGCACCCAAGAACATGAGCACCCGGGACTTGGAAATCGTGGGAGTCGAAGACGATACGGCGAAGCCGGAATTCAAGCCGCTCGACGCCGCGATGTGGGAAAACGGAAGAAAGCCGAACGGAGAGCGTTGACAGGGCCAATGGTTTTGGTATAATAGCCGTACAAACGAAACCAAAAGAAAGGGGAATGACAATGAGGACAGCGAAGGAAATACTGGCCGACATGGTGGAGGCCGTCAGGGAGCACGAAGCCAACCGCGATGCGGAGTGGGACTTCAAAGACAGGCACGGAGAGTGTTATTCGTGGAACGACGAAGAGGAAAAGGAGCACGACCAGATTCTCGCGGACATCAGCAAGTCCCACGACAGGTTGGTCGAACTCGTCCGCGAGGCGACGGGCGACAACAGCATTTGGTTCTAGTCAAAAAATCTCAAAAAGCATTGCTTTCGAAGAAAGGAAAACGAAATGAAGTACACTTGGAAAGCGAAAAGCAATGACGGCTGGTCTGACAGCCCGATGACCGCGCTCGGGAAGCCGATTCTGTTCGACACACAAGAGGAGTGCTACAAGCATATGCGCTCCGCGGCATTAGGCAAGATGAAGTGGAACACCGAATGGGAGGACTTCGAGTGCGTCCGCGAAGGCGAAAACGGAGTCAAGACCTCGGACATATCCATCGGATATGATGTGAAGTTCTATCCCGACAGGATTGTCCACACCTCGTACTCCGGTGAGTACGTCTACGAAATCGTCATAGCAGAGGCTTGACAGGGCCAGGGATTTTGGTATAATACAGGCATCAACGAAACAAACCTAACAAGAAAGGAACAAAACAATGGGACTGGATATGTATCTTGAAAAGCGCGAGTACAAATACCGCAAGCCGGACGGAACGTACTCGACGTCGGCAGAAGACCTCACCTTCGACAAGTGGGGTGCGAGCAACGGGGTGTACATCGAATCCACGGTCGCGTACTGGCGAAAGGCGAACCAAATCCACCGGTGGTTCGTGGACAACGTCTGCGATGGAGAGGACAGGTGCGAACCGCACGATGTCTCGCTTGAGCAGGTGACGGAACTCCGCGACCTCTGCATGAAGGTTCTCAAGGCAATCGACGGCACGAAGATGACCGTGCCGGACAAAGACCTCGAGGGTTTCGCCAAGTATGTCGCATATGCGAAGAAGAACCCCAAGGACAATCCGACCATCGTCAGCGACATCGACTTCACGATTGACGCGGACGCGCTTCTTGGCGGAGACCTCGACAACTACCCGAGCCTGTGGTATCACGAGATGCCGCCCTCGGCCGCGGCAGTCTGTGAGGAACTGCTCCCCTGTCAGTCCGGCTTCTTCTTCGGCTCCACCGAGTACAACGGCAACTACCTCTACTCCGTGGTGAAGACCGTGAAGATGCTCAACGAGGTCATCGAGGGGTGCAAGGACGAAAAGTACCCCAATTTCATCTATCAGGCGTCATGGTAAAGCCGCAACGGGAGGGGCTGGATTTTCCACCCCTCCCAAAGGAGGACTGAAATGGAAAAGCCCTATGATATATACGACGCGTTAATGAGCATCTACCGCCACAGGGGGGAGAACTAAGATGTACCGTTCAAACGGAAGCAGCTGGACGCCGCTCGGGAAGTACACGAAGACGGGATGCCACTTTGACTGGATGCTCGGCTCGACAAGGTACTACGGGACGAAGGATGCCCTCACCGGACAGCCTATCCCGAGATTCGAGACCGTGTTCTGGAACAGGACGCTATGCGCGACGACAACACTCGACTCGTACGAGAGGGCGGTCAAGTCCGGGGACCCAGAGCGCCTGAAGAAGCTCGAGGGCCTGGGACTTCCGACGGACGTGAAACTGTACTGAAAAAAGAGGGACAAATGTCATTTGGAGTCTACAGGTCTGACTACCAGACGGAAGACCAATACCACAAGGCGGTCAAGAAATACCGAGACATGGGATATGTCATCATAACAGTATGTGGTGGGGTCAGGTGCTTCGAGACTATGCGCGAATACAACCTGTGGCGGACCCAAACATAAGGGCCAAAGATTTCGGCGGGGCTTTTCCTTTCTCCCCGCCATTTAATTTGAGAGCGCAGACGGGCTTTTCCTTTCTCCCGCCTGCGCTCGTTTTTCATATGCGGATGGAACCGCGGATTATGTCTCGACTGTTTTGTCGTCTTCCTTGATGGATACTTTGATGAAGCAGACGTCGTATCCCTCGAGGTATCCGTCAAGGTCCGAAAGTTCAATCTTGTCGGCGTCCGTCTGGAAGAGCCTGCGCTTGACCGTGTCGATTATCTTCTTCTTGAGGTCGGCTCCCTCGGCGGTAGTCTCGGCCTCGGTTACGTCGGCCTCCGGGTTTTCCTCGGCGGGCTTTTCCTCGACGTCAACCTCGACCTTTTCTTCCTCACCCTCAGGTTGTTCCTCCTCTGGCTCCTCGACGGGGGCGGCCTTCGGGATGGCGAACCTTATGACCATGTCCGCGTCGTCGAGGAACTTCGCGTTGTAGGTCTTCTTGACCGCTTCCTTGAACCCGGCGCCGACCTTGTCCTTCTCGACCACGTCGAACTTGAGCTTGTCCTGAAGATGTCCTTCCTTGAAACCTGCAGCGATGGTCTGGAAGACGAGGCCGTTTTTGCCGTATAGACTGATGAGCATAGTTATTCCTTTTTGGTGTTGTTGGGAATATTTACCGCGTTTCAACGGTATTCCCAATGCCCGGGTATAAGTCTCTGGTAGGGCCTGCCGTAGACGTCGTACTCCGTGACGTATGTTGCCGGAACCCATATCCGGACAGGAGGTGGAGGTGGAGGAACAGGAAGAGCGACGTTCACGCTGACAGGCGACCACGCCGGGCCTATCCTCACACTTGGAGTCCACGCCGGGGCGATTCTTGGGGGTGGAGCTGGCCTGAAGTGGTGCATTGGGGCTGGTCTTGGCGTGGGACGGAACCCCCCGCCGCGGTGCGGCCTCGCGAAAAGTGCGAGGGATGTTATCGAAAGAAGTATTGCGAGAATTGTTTTCTTCATGATTGCCTCCTGTGTTTGGTTTTATTTACAGAATATTATACGGATAGTTAAACGCTTGTTCAAACTCTTTTCGGAGAAAAGCCCTTGACAATCCATTTATTTGTGGTATAACAGATTTTAAAGCATAATAATGCATTATTATGCTTTAAAACAGGGCCTGAAACGGAAAACTTCCCCCAAATTCAGGCTTGACTGCACCATCCAACATGGTATAATAGCACCATCAAAACCAAAGAAAGGAAACCGAAATGAAGACCAAGAAGACATACCTCGCATTGTACATCAAGAATGGACGTGCCCTCTCCAAGGACGGACACCTCAAGCTGAAGGACGTTGAGGGGAACGTCTACGAATGGAACATCATCCCGGCCACATTCAGGGCATAGGAACGCAAAGGAGGACGAAAATGGACAAAGAACTCACAGACGCAGAGACCGAGCGGATAGACCACATCCAAGACCTGACGCACAAGTTCATCGCGAGCCTCGTCCCAGACGAGGAGAGGCGTCAGGAAATGCTCGACTCCGATTATGACCTTGACGCCATAGACGCCGTGCTCCAGACGGTCTGGGAGCACATCAAGGACAGGGTGATGTGCACCGAGCGGGAGTTCTACCCGTACAGGGATTCGGACGAAAGGTAGTTACGTGCCAACGCAACGGCTTGAGCGGTAAGTAGCGGTGATGGAAGAGAACAACCAGAACAGAACGGTATTTTCGTTCAGCACGGGTCTGTGCGGCGTCCTTCTTTCGGTTGCGATAATCGCAATCAGGGCGTTCCAGCCCGGCGCCGAGCCTATGTCGCAGTGGTCGGTGTGGTCGTGGTTTCTCATAACCCTGCCGGTCACGCTCCCCTTCATCGCCTTCCTCGTCGTCGGCGCCCTGTGGCTGATTGCAATGGCGTGCACCGAATGCTGAGGGCCAGCATTTTTGCCTGAGGTTCCCCGTCCACGCCTGTATAATATAGGCACGATTTCACAAACAACAGGAGGCAAAATGTCCATCACGGAAATCAACGAAAAGATAAACGAGATAATCGACGACCTCGGCGAACTCCGCCACGTGGAAAGAACCGAGCTCGACGCAGTCCGGACGAAGCTGGAGGATATCCAGACGGAACTCGACAACCTCTCCAACACGTATGGGGACGATACCGAGGACGTGCTACAGGACGAGGACGAATACGACGAGGACCCGCAGTACTGAGGGCCAGCCAATTCGTATAATATAGTAAATAAAAATGTTATTATAATTATAAAATATCGGTTATGAAAAACTTTTTAGAGTAAATAGAATTATGAAAGCAAACAAAGTATTAAAGTTGTTATGGACGACATAAACGAAATCCGCGATGCGTTCCACTTCAGGTGGATGCCAGCGGATAGAGGCCGCGTGTCTCGGCCATGACGTGGGTTGTATAATATTCACGTCTGAAAATCGAAGTTAATTCTTTTAACGGAAATTGAGACATAGTGTAGCAAACAAACCAAACAAAAAGGCATAAAATGAACACACTGTTTACACCTGTGGACGTCGACGACGAGACCGGAGAGGTCGTGTACGAGATGGACGAGGGCGTCCTCGGAGACGTCGTGGAGGGCCTGAAGTACAACAACGCGTACCTTCCCCCGATTGACCACGTCGTCTTCAACACGAAGACCGAGGATTGGGTGACGGTACCCGGAAAGGAGGGCGACAAGCCCGCCAAGGGCAAGGTCCAGCTCGAGAACCCCGTCCTCGCGACAATCGTGTACTTCGCCGACGGGACGAAGGTCACGGTGAAGAACTGCGCAAAGGACAAGATAACGCTCGTAGACGAAGTCGTGAAGCTCCCGGACGGAACCGAGACGACGGTCAGGACGGCGAGCCACGAGTCGAAGGAGGCGGGACTCCAGGCGGCGATAGTGAAGCGCCTGTACTGCTGGTACGACGAAAACGGGAACGTCAACGGCGGAAGCTACTCGAAGTTCCTCCACGAGGTCATTTCCGAGGCGCGGTGCCAGGACGTGGAGGAGGCGAAGGCCGCCGCCCAGAGGAAGATTTCCAGGGAGAAGGCCAAAGAGAAGGCGGCCGAACCCAAGAAGGAGAAGAAGCGCAGCGCGTTCCAGTCCATGACGGACAAGCTCGTCGAGGTCACACAGGGCCTGGCGAAGTTGACCGCGGAGCTTGCAAACCTCAGGACAAAGGGCCAAGACGAAAACTAAGTTCACTCTCATGAACACCGCCTGCGTGGAACACGGCGGGAGGATATGCGTCCTCATGTCCTTCTACCGCCCGCAGGAGGGGAGGGGCGCCTTCAGGGGAACCCTCGCGAGATGGGACACGCCGGAGGGATGGGCCCGGAAAATCGAGGGCCTGTCTTTTCTCGAGCCCGCAAAGGGCCTGACGTTTTCCGACCTGGGCGTCGATGGTGAGCTTGCCGGGCCTGAGATTTTCGACCACGGGAAACCAGTCACGGCGCTTGCGTTCAGGAAAACGCTTGAGCGCCTGCTGAAGAGGGCCTGCGACAGAAAGACTTTCGAGGAGAGGAACTCGAGGTACGGAACCTCGCTCCACTTCGAGACGGACTTCGAAGACGGGGGCCTGTTTGAAATAGAAGACGACAAATGGCGGTTTGCCGAGCGGAAACCCGTCGTCAAGAGGAAACCAAAGCGTATAATATACTAACAAGGAGGAAAAATGTCCGGAAAGAACGAAAAGAAGAGAGTCGAACCCCAGCCCGTGCTGAAAATGCTCACAACAAAGCAGTATATGCGCAGATGCAGCGGGGAACAGCTGGAGGTGTTTGTGAAGGACGGGTCCGTGTATGCAAGCGCCGCCCAGGCCGAAATCCAGCGAAGGGCCAGGAAGAGGGCCAAGAAGGGCCAGTGAAATTCCGAGGGCCTGTTTTCGGGCCTGGGATTTTCGGCGACGAAGAGAAAACTTTGTAAATAGGATTCGATATGAGAAACAACAAGATAGAAAAAGCAAACAGGGACGCGGCTCCGTGCTACGCCCCCGGCAGCTTTGTGTCTTGGTGATTCTCTGTGAAGCTGCTGTAGAAAAAAAAAGAAGAGAATCCGCCGAAAACACTTGACGCGGGTTCTCTTTTTGGTATAATATACATGAAATCTGTGATGTAGTCCACTTCGCGTGGGCACCAGCAGATAGAGGCCGTGTGTCTCGGCCATGATGTGAGTTGTAAAATTCACATCTGAAAATCGAAGTTAAGTTTTTAACGGAAATTGAGACATGACAGTGTTGGTGAGGGCGAAGTCGGAAGACAGGGCCTGAACCGGTGGTTCTTTGACAACTGGACTGGTTTTTGGGAGACTCAAGAGGTCTCCCGGTCGTCCCGGCGACTTGAAACAGGTATCAGGCCGGGAGCGGCGGCCTGGCTAAAGCATACCCATGTGTGCATATGCCAGGTTCGCGTTACGATTTCTTCACGGTAGATGGGAGACACATAAAACCATACCTGAAACACTGCCGAAACGAGAGATGGAATACATGAATAGCCGGGGAACTTCCTCGGGGCCTCAGCAGAGGTTCCAGTCGGTGCCGTGTGGAAAACCGGAAACTGCTTGTGGGTGGGGATTGCCTTCGCGCGGAGGTTCAGTCCTGCAGGAGACACATACGCCTTCGGGTCCCTTCGGGGATTGTGCCGTCTCGAAACAACCCTCGCGCTTTAATGTCCAAGGGTTTCCGCCTTTTCCTCTCCTTTCCCCGGGCTTTTCCTTTCTCCCGGGTTTAAAAAGGCGGCTTTGATTTTAATTTAGGTTTCCGCCTTTTCCTTTCCCGACTCCCGGTCTTTAGGTCATTTCACCCGGGTTTAAAAAGGCGGTTTTGATTTTAACTGCGGGTTGGACTGGAAAGCCCCAGCGCAGGCCTCATAAGCCTGTTGATGCTCTCTGCGATGAAGCACCCGCTACCATTTCGGACCCTTAGCTCAGCCAGGTCAGAGCTGGACACTCATAATGTCTAGGTCGGAAGTTCAAATCTTCCAGGGTCCACAATTTAGGGAAGCGGGGCCGGAAAGCTAGGCACCATCCTTTGTCGCCGTATTACAACGCAGTACACCACACTATTGGTGAATCCAAGTTCGATTCTTGGCGGCGGCACCATAAGATGGGTTAAGCGGGGGCAGTACCCGCCGCTTCTAAAATTCAATCGGGTGTGGCGAAATGGTAGCCGCAGCGGACTGTGAGGTTGTAGCACAATGGCAGTGCGACGGCTTCGGCAATGTCATCTTGGTTCGATTCCAAGCAACCTCTCCATAATCCGCCGTCGAAAGACTTGGAGTTTCGAGTACTCCCACCCGAGCCAATTTGAAAACGCCGCATCATTTTCTTCTGTACTGTCATGGAGGTGGGTGACCTCCGGCGTGACGGCGCCCTACGACGGTAGACGGGGTTCGAGTCCCCGCAGTATGGAAGTCTCAGTTTAGGGGCTGAATGGTTTCGACGGGACAAGCACCCGAAGACGCAGCTGCACGCCGGGAGGCGTTAAGTCCAAAACAAAAAGTAAACGGCAACGATTACTACAAGATGGCCGCTTGAGCCTACCGAAAGGCATGACGTCAGATAACGCCAAGTAGGGAAATAATATCTGGCATATCCACCCGAGCAGGTTTCCCCGTACGGCGGATTATTACCCGGGGATTCTCGCCTGTCATCGGATTCCTATTGTGATGAGAGGTTAAACTTCATAGGAAACTGCAGTAGAAAACGTCCGACAGGACTGTTTCGGACAGGGGTTCGACTCCCCCCAGCTCCACCACTTAAAACCGCACAGGATGTTCCTATTATCCTAATGATAAATCAGGAGGTCGTGGGTTCGACTCCCACCCGAGGCAACGCCGAGGTAGCTCAGACGGCAGAGCGCCTGAACGACATACATCCCGCGGTTCCCTTTCGCGCACAGGACGTTCCTATCCAGGATAACGCCGGGATACCGGCCAGCGGTTCGAATCCGCATTATAAAATACGTCCCGCGCATTTCCTGGGGTGGTAGCATAATCTACCCCGCCATTTCGTGCTGTGGGACTGCGACAACAGGATACTCGACGGGATTCCTAATCCCGCGTCCAGAACACGGACACTACCGGTTCGAACCCGGCGTCCCACACCATTTCAGAAAACCAGTCCAGTTTCAAAAACCACCCTTGACTTACATTCCGCTTTTGGTATAATATACCCATCATTCAAAAGGAGCAAAATGGGACTCGACCAATACCTCTACGTAGCAACCCGGGAAACACTCAACCGGAGGAAAGAATACCAGGAAAAGCTCGTCAAGTACGAATCCGCCGTGGGCGCGGCGCTCGATGCGGAAGAATGCAAGTGGGGGCCGTTCTTCGACTCGCTTCCGAAGAACGAGTATGGAGTATACGACTTCGACAAGTTCACCTCGGAACAGAGGAAAATGCGCCAGCGGTACCTCTCCCTGGTGCGCCGTACGAAAAAGAAGTTCGCGAAGAAGTTCGGCCTCGAGCTGGACGACTCGGAAATCCTCTACCCCGTTCCCCCGGACGACCTCGAGAACGCCGAGGAGCTCTGCTACTGGCGGAAGAACTGGGACCTACACAACTACATCGTCGAGCACTTCTGGGCGGACAAGGAAAACGACAATTGCGTGGACATCCCCCTCGGGAAGGAGCAACTCAAGGAGCTCGTCAAGGCGGGATTCGACCCGGACGTTTTCACCCAGGCGTATGAATCCCTCGACGACGAGAATGTCGTATACTACCATCCCTGGTACTGAGATGGTCGCCATCGTTGCAACATTGGCGTTCACCGCCGGTTTTCTCGCCGCGAAGCTCGTCTCCGCGGCGGACCGTTCGCTGGACTCGCTGGACGACAACGACTTCGACGTGACGGAAAAAGACCTAAACCCGAAGGAATGATACATGAAGAAAGCGGCAAATGACAGACCGGCCGTGCATCCGGACAAGAACACATGTGCAGCGTGCGACCTTCACGGCATCTGCCTCGCGGAGGCCGGGCACCGAAACTATTCATGTCCGAGGAAATCCGTATAAGTATGGTAAATAAGCGCGTCATAAACGAAATCCGCGATGCGTTCCACTTCAGGTGGATGCCAGCGGATAGAGGCCGCGTGTCTCGGCCATGACGTGGGTTGTATAATATTCACATCTGAAAATCGAAGTTAATTATTTTAACGGAAATTGAGACATTCACATGAGCAGAGTCAAGAACAACCTACTTAACGGGTCAAACATCCCCAAGGCGCCGTCCAGAGCCGACGTCGAAGCCATGGTCAAGAAGCGCAAGGAGGACGAGCAGAAGCTCATCGAGCAGATGCACATCCCCCCGAGGGACGAGGAGAAGTATCCCATGCCCCCGGAACAGGACGTGAAGAACGCAGGCGCCTTCATATACACGATGGGAGTCCTCGCCGAGTCCTACGACAAGAACCTCCAGGCGCTTATCTGGTCATTCTACGTGGACCTCATGAACTGCCTGAAAAGGGATTCGAACCAGGAACAGCTCTTCAAGATGATTGGTTCACTCACGAACCTCAAGCAGTACCTCGCCGAGAGCAAGAACCCGCTCTTCGCAGAACCAGAGAAAAAGTCTTAAGACTGACGCCCTCCAAGAGAACTCACAAATATAGTCAGTCGGCTCCCCCTCATCACCCGAGGGGGAGTTTTTCACTATGGGGGCCTGTCGTTTTCACCCCCCCCCCTGTCATCGTACATGAAAATCGATGACAGCCAGCTGACAGAATCGTGACAGAGGGCCCAAAATTTTTCCCCCGAAATCCCCCTGTTTTCCATCCTGGAACCCGTAAATATATATCCAGACAGCAAGGACCACACATATGGCGATGAAAGAGAAGATAAAGTTCCAGCGAGACCTCCACCTCGAGCGGATTCAGAAGTCGAACGCGCTCTCGAACGAAGACAAGGTCACGTTGACCAACCTCGTGGTAGAGGCCTCCGAGGGCACAAACGGACTCACGGAGCACGACAAGCTCCAGAACGTCTCCGAATCCACGTTCTACCTCACGACGGCGATAGTCAACCTCACGGAAAACCTCAACCGGAACAATGTCCTCACGGAAAAAGTCGCGAGACATATAAGCGAGATGGACGACCAGTTTCAGAAAATCGAGTCGAACATCCAGACCATGAAGGACGAGGGCCAAGTGAAATATTCAGACCTCGTTTCCCAGGTCCAGGCAAAGAGGAACATAAAGGAGCTCAACTGGCAGGATACCATAAAACTTGTTCTGGTCAAGCCCTGGGTATGGATATTTGCGGCGTTTTTCGCGTTCTCGCCGAACGCCATTGAGATACTCCAGAAGGCAATCGAGTGGTACACAAAGTGAAAGACGGAGTTGTTGTCTGAAATTAAACCGGAGGATTAGTTCCTCCGGTTCTTTTTTATGCTGCTCTTCTTCGCGACCTTCTTTTTCTTCAGGTCTTTCTCGAATTCCCTTGCCCCGTGCTTCAGCACCTTCTCGAGCATCTCCCCGAGGAGATGGTCCTGGGCGTAGCACGTCGTCTCGTCGTCCTCTATCCCGAGGCGCGACATAAGCTGGAGTATCACGTGGTTCGCCTCGTGGGAAAGGGTTCTCACGAGCCAGACCAGGTCCGTGTTCTTCGTGACCGGGAGATAGACGAGCCAGACGTTGAAGTCCAGCTCGACGGTTATCCCGGAAAACTCCTCGTCAAGCCCCTATATCTCGATGCTGTGCTTCTGGGCGTACTTCTGGAGAACGCCCCTGTCTACGTCATGCATAAACACGACGGTCGAGTCGAACGTGGGGATTTTTATCCGGCTTGTCATTCCGGGAATATTTACCCCGGGGAGGTTTTTTGTTCGGAACTACACCTGTGGGGGTAGTTCCGGGACTTGGATGTGTCAATATATTGATATATCACTATGGTGATATACGCCCACAGGAGGAGTATATTTTGTAGTTAAAAAAGGTACGAATTTTTAATTGACGTCTATTTCCGGAAATGGTATAATACACCTTGGGAGGGTGTCGACTTCTTTTTAGCCTAGGCTAACTTTTAAGGTCTCGTATAATATTCCAAATGACAGCTTCACAAGCCATAATATCCTCGATAACCGTATTTTCGGCTATATTATTCTGCTTTTTCCTTTACATAAAGCGCCAATACAAAATCTTCTGCAGAAAAGAAGACCAGAAAGAGCACATCGCCCTCCTCCGGCGCCAGATTGAATCCGCCCGGGACTTCATACGGAAGAACTACACCACCCAGACGGACCATTCAATATACGAGAACATCGTCCCCAAGATGGAATTCATCGAAAAGCTAATCCTCCACAAATCCCCAGACGAACAGGAGAAGGAGTTCCAGTTCCTCCTGGACATGCTTACGGAAACATTTGTCCGTTTGAGGAACAACTACGACGACGTGCCGGGGATAGTCGCCCCCCTGAACACCCTCCGGGACAGGCTTGTCCAGGAACATTTAGCCTACCTGAGGACACATATGGACGGGGAAATGGAATTTTAACCGTCCTGCCCGTCACCTTCGTCGAGGAAGACCAAGATAAGAAAAACGATTATAATTTCCCATAACCTATGGAAAAACTCTTTCAATCGAACAATTCTTTGAGTTTCTGGAAGAACCACCTGAACGGGTGCTCGTGTTTGAAGATGAGCTCAGTGGCCTTTTCCTCGAGCATTACCCGATACAGGGCCCGCCCCTCCGGAGTCGGCCTGTGCAGAAGTTCGTATGTCTTGGAGTCGTAAACCATGTCAGATATATTTACACCCGGCAGCAGACAAAACAAGGAATATTTCAGGCTGAAGGAAATCCTCGAGAGGCATTTCGGCCTGAGGATGAGATTTTTCTGCAACAACAAATACAAGAACTGCCTGGACTCCGTATTCATCACATACAAGGACTCCGTGGTCACACACGTAACACACGAAAACCCGAAAATGCTTCTTTCGAGCATAATAGACGCATTTTCCGACAGTTATATCGAGATATGGGAAAACCAGTACCACGACGTATATGCATATTGTTCAAGGCCTCAGGAATTAGCAAAAGAAATGCCGACTGGCGTCGAAATGCATCATGTCAGGACAATCCACATCCCGGAGTTCCACACGGCGAAGGAACTCGAAATGAAACTTGAACTGTCTACCTAATTGGAGCCGTAAACCATGATGGAATTTAATAAGCTGAAAAGCATCTTGAAGAAGTATTTCTCCCTGGAAATGACGATGGATTGGTGGCTAGAAGGTAAGGACTACCGCATCAAAGTATACTACTCGGAAGACGGTTCCAAGGAGGAAGACCTAGTGGCGTGTGTGATGCACGAAACCCCCGGAAAGGCGCTTTCGTGCATAATAGACCGGCTTTCCGGGAATATGGTCCTCGTATACAAGGCCGTTGGCGGACTGGAGGAGGCGAGCGGACTGGAGGAGGCGACATTTTCACTTATACTGGTTCCCGGCAGCGAACATCCACCCTTGCCGTCAAGCGGTCTCTCCCTCTACAGGACAATCCACATCCCGGAGTTCCACACTGCAAAGGAACTCGAGATGAAACTTGAACTATCGGCTTGACAAACACACCACTTATGGTATAATATGGACATAAACAAGGAAATAGAGAAGCTCAACGATGTATTCGTCAACCACTTCGGCCTGAGCGTGGAGGCAACCCCCCAGAGCATCGCCCTCATGAACGACGTGAGAGCCGGATACAGGTGGTACTACGCCGGAAACGGAGGAGACATGGAAAAGACCCTCGAGATGATGTCCCAGGACCTGTCCAAGTGGGGAGTCACAATAGGGAACGAGGTAGTCATGCTACCCAGCTACAGAACCGCAAGTGAACTCGAAATGAAGCTCGGAATAACCGGAAAGTGAACAAAAATGCAACCAACGTATGTTTTTCCGGAAATAGACAAGCTGACAAGCGTATTCCGACGCCTGAACATCACGTCTGAAATCCATGTCAAGTGCCTCCCCATGACGGCTTCCGGCAAATGCATCATCGGGCACTTCTACTATACAGGCGGAGTCTACCGGGAAGAGCCCTATTTCTTCGCTACAATCGTTGGACACAACCAAGAAGCGTTCCTCCACGAGGTATCCCGGGCGTTCAGCGGCTACGACCTCTCGGTTACGAGCATACATAACCCCCAGAACAACTTCCAGCTGAAGATTCCCCGGTTTCAGACCCCCTCCCAGCTCGAGATGCTCCTCGATGTGAAGGGAATGTGACATGACCTTACCAAAAAATATATCCGAGAAAGTCAAAAAGGAAGTTCAGGACGAAGTCCAGGACATAGTAAAACTCCTGGGGAACTCCCGTATATCCGTAAATTGCTATTTTGGTTCTGTCGTGAGCATATATTCCGTGAACATATACGTCGACGGAGCACTTTTCTGGTATTTGGACTCCTTCACGTCACCACGGGAATGCCTACTTAAAATATACGAAAAGCTGTGGAAGAAGTTTAAGGACGAGCTTCCCGAGTTCGACATCCCGGAATTCCACTCCCTGAATGAACTCAAGATGAAAATGGAACTGAGGGGAGACTGATGGGCATATCCGAACTAAACACGATGCAGGAGTACCGCGAACTGTTCGAGAAGCACTTCAACCTGAGCTTCAAATACGGCGTTACTGGGAAGTACTACTGCTACATCAAAATAACCCGGACAGACCTCCACTACGACATTGTGTACGCCGAGGCATTTGGAGACGACTTCGACGAATGCCTCGGGCAAATCCAGAAGAGGTTATACACATATGGACTTAGCCCCGACAGTTCCGACCCGGGGCCGTTTCCCCCGTTCAGTTCTCCAAACGAATTCAAGATGAAGCTGGAACTACGGGGAAATGAACAAAATCTTTACTTTGAGGCACAATAATGATGGTTTTCGAAAGCGATTCAGAGCTTGGGGAGCTTTTCCGGGTACTTAAATCCCATCTGGGAGTTTCCGTTACGTGCCGCTCTGGTGGCACGAATGACTATATCCTGGCTGCCAGGACCCATGACGGACAGTCCATGCTTCCGTGGTATGGCAATCAGTCGTGTGCGGAATGTGCAAACAGGATGGTGAAGACCTTTCAAAGAAATGGAATTCCCCTTGCGGACGGCAAAAGGGCGTTCCTCCCAGAATTCGACTCCATGAACGAACTCAAGATGAAGCTTGACCTCATGGGAAAATAAAGAAAACTTCATTTTTTATGGATTATCTAAAGGAAATCGAAAGTTTGGTGGAAATTTTCCGGGACTTGGGGCTAATCGTGTACAATTACGGCCCCTTGATGACGGCACACAACACGTACTTCTTAATCATTTTTACGCCTGACTACACGGAACGGCTGAAACTTGAGTATGACGACCCGGAAACACTGCTAGAAAACCTCATAAGGTATACCAGTGGAGTGAAGTACTACAAATACAACAATTTCGAGTTTGAACCCGAGGTGGTTTTCGAGCTTCCGGAGTTTTCGAGCGCAAAGGAGCTCAGGATGAAAATGGAGCTGAAGGGAAAGTGAAAAAGGAAATCAAACAATTCCTGACCTGCCGGGAATTTGAATCCCTGGACGACGACACGAGGAAAGAACTCCTGGGGCTTGATTCCGTCTTGAGGGATTTTCTCGGTCTTGGGATTATGTGGAACGACTATGACGGAAGATATGCGTGGGGCTACGGTGCGCAGAAGCTACTTGGTCTGGGGATTGTTTGTCTGGAGGATGATTCTTCACGTGGGTGGTGGTATGGAGGTAGTCTGAGAGACTGTTTTTGGAAAATGATGAAAGACTTGAAACGGGGGGCTATGGTTGTCGGGAGTATGTACGAGAGGGTGTGTTTACCCCGTTTTGGGTCTGTGAGTGAATTGAGGATGAAACTTGAGCTGAGAGGGATGTTATGAGACCTAAGATTGTAGTTGGTTCCGGGGAATATGAAAAACTGGACGAAAAAAACGAAGAAGGAAATCCGGGAGATGGATTCCGTCCTGGGAGATTTTTTCGGGCTTGGGATTATGATGGCTGACTATAAACCGACTATAAAAGGCGTTATATCTTCTACGGAGGTTGGCTACGGCATGGGAATTGTCAGCTTGGAAGATGGTTCCGTGTGTGGATGGTGGTATGGGGGTAGTTTGGAGGACTGTTTTTGGAACATGATGAAGGACTTGAAATGGGGGGTTATGGTCGATTTACCCCGTTTTGGGTCTGTTTCTGAGTTGAGGATGAAGCTGGAACTGAGGGGAATGGGTAAAAATAACAAAGAATAGGAGGTAAAAATAGACTAAAGTAAGAAAAAATAGGTATTTTTTCTCAATTTTAGAGGTTTTGGGATAACAAAAAGTTATATTTTTTGATAAAATTTCTTCACGCGCGAGGTTATACATTTTTATTTTTGTATAATATTCGTGTGAGCGGGACTAAGATAAAAACCAAAAACGGGAAAAAATTTCACGTACGGGGAAAATCCCCCCGTAAAAACAACCCAACTTAAAAATCCCCCATATCTCACATAACCCGGAAAATCCCCTCGGAAAGTTCAAGAAACATAATTCCCCGGTGATTATGCAATAGTTCACCTGAACAGGTTCCGCTTCGTGACATAAACTCTTTCTGGACTCTTTTCTCTTCAAGACGGACAAAATCCCACCTAGAGAAGCAATCCACATTCATCAGACCCGGAAAATCCCCCCGGAGGGTTTCTTCCTTGTCTTGGGAAGAAGATGTTGCATATGTAGAAGAGAACGCCGGGATGAGGCTAGTGTGGGAATGTGATAAATCTCTCTCTCGACTTCGTATAATATGCATATATGGAAACTTGGAAAAAGGAAAAGGAAGAG
>Ga0310786_10001669_pt1 | contig 35574 bp, 26 predicted proteins | sample AusTroGonzalo_MG_FD_203881 | JGI IMG/M metagenome (GOLD analysis project Ga0310786, IMG submission 203881) | Bovine rumen microbial communities from tropical cattle in Woodstock, Queensland, Australia - Gonzalo_03 (v2) (version 2) | ecosystem: Host-associated > Mammals > Digestive system >... | reverse complement strand
TGGTATAACAACCTACAAAAGCGCAGTCCTTACGGTCGGGGTAATTCTCCATGGGACCGCATCCCAGGTATTCAACATTCTCCAGACTCTTGTCGAGGAATGCCTGCAGACCCAGACGGCGGAAGTCGGCGTTTGTCTCGTTATTCGTAATGACAGACGAAACGATAATCCTACCATCGGGTTTTACCTCATATTCTGTTACGACAGGAACCTTTGAGCGGCCGTCCTTGCCACCCTTTACAATCTGTGTTGTTATAACCTTCTTTACGCCGTCCTTCTCCATCAGTTTTACCAAGATACCCTCACGTTTTACGTTCAGGTTTCCAACACGGTCGTTGTTGATGCTGCGGTATCCGTTGAACAGGAAGTTCTCATCGCCGGATACCATCTGTTGACCACCGTATGTAAGGTCAATGATGGCTGCAGTCTTTTTGCTGATGCCGAAACTGAAGTCCTTACCCTTGAAAGTAATGGCGTCGTCAGTTTCCGATGCTGTAATCTCATTCTCAGACTTGGTGTTGAATACAAGGTTATTTGCTATCTTATTCCTGAGACATATCTGTTCGGCGGCAACGCTGTGTCCTGCGGGAGCCCAGATTGTAGCCTCCTTCAAATCAAGTGAGAGGTTCAGGTGATACATACCCTCCTCTTCCGGCACCGTTACAGGCATATCCATATCTATGCTGTCACCAGGCTGAACAGCTGGCATGCTGGTCAGGCCACTCTTGATGACACGACCGTTGCGAAGCAGTTCGTACTTCAGATTATAGGCGCTCAGGTCGTGGAAACAATAACGGTTACGGATACGGATCTTACCCTCATCAGTCTTACGGAAGTCAACATACTGATACACCTTCTTTACTTGCAAAAGCTTAGGAGTGACATGACGGTCTGCTGTAATGATACCGTTGCAGCAGAAGTCGTTATCGTTGGGATAGTCACCAAATCCGCCTCCGTAGTACATGTTGGTCATAGGCTCACCGTGTTTGCACAGGCTCTGGTCAACCCAATCCCAGATACAACCGCCAATCATGCGCTTGCTTTCAAACTCGATATAGTCCCAGTACTCCTTCAGGTTACCGATGGAGTTACCCATGGCATGAGCATACTCGCAGAGGAAGAAGGGACGCCCCTGCAGATTCTCCTGCCTGTCGAGTTTTACCATGTGATCTATGCTGGGATACATACGGCTGTCCATATCGGCAACTTCGTTCATTCCTTCGTAGTGAATCAGACGGTCATCCAGTGCCTGAATGGCTTTCTTGCTGGCAACGAAATTGTTACCGCCGCCACACTCGTTACCCATACTCCAGAAGATAACACTGGGGTGATTACGGTCGCGCAAAACCATACGTTCCTGACGGTCTACGTACTGACCTTCCCATGATGGGTTCTTCGAAATGCTGTGATTGCCATGACACTCTACGTCTGCCTCGTCCATTGTGTAGATTCCATAGTAGTCATACAGGGCATACATACGTGGATCATTGGGATAATGGCTGGTACGCACAGTGTTCAGGTTGTAGCGCTTCATCAGCAGAATATCCTCTATCATACTCTCTACGGGTATAGCCTTGCCAAAGACAGGATGTGTGTCGTGGCGGTCGGCTCCCTTGAACATTACACGCTTGCCATTGATGAATACCTGGCCGTTGCGGTTCTCAATCTTACGGAATCCGTACTTCTGTGTACTGATGTCACCGTTTACCTTTATATCAACGGTATAAAGATTAGGTGTCTCGGCTGTCCATAGTTCAGGCTGGCGAACCTGGAAGTTTGGATGAACAGTTCTCTTTTCGCCCTTCTGTAACTTGGCTGCCGTCATCTTGCAAATCTGAACAAGCTGTCCCTTGGGGTCATACAGTTTGCACTCAACTATGGCATCCTGTGCTTTCTTATCCAGATTCTGCAAAGTCAGGTCAATGTTCATTGTTACCTGACGATATCCTCTTCTTCCGAAATGTGAAGTCAGATAGGCATCCTGCAGCTGTACTTTCTGGCGTGCCTCAAGATATACATCGCGATGAATACCGCTCAGACGGAACATATCCTGGTCTTCGATGTACGAACCGTCGCTCCAGCGATAAACCTCGACACAAACAAGATTCTGCTGACCGATCTTCAGGTATTTTGTTACGTTGAATTCCGAGTCGTTGTTAGGTCCCTGAGTATAGCCGACCTTCTGTCCGTTTACCCAGACATAGGCTGCACTATAGATACCGTTGAAATGCAAATAGATTTCGCGTCCGTTCCATTGTGCGGGTACTTCGAAAGTACGACGGTAACTGCTTACCGCATTAGGCTCCTTTACGACAGTGTAACCTTCCTGTCCGCGAATGAAAGGAGGCTGGTTCTTAAAAGGGTAAGTTACATTTGTATAGATGGGAGTTCCATAACCCAACATCTCAACACAACTGGGAACCTGAATAGTCTTCCATGCTGATGCATCATAGTTTGTCTTAAAGAAGTCTGCAGGACGTTCTTCGGGACTAGGAACCCAGTTGAACTGCCACTTTCCATTCAACATCAGACGCAAACTACTATTGGGACAGAGCCAGGGTTTGCGATAAGCATCGTCTTTCTGCATTTCCTTCTCATTGGCATAAAGCAACATAGTAGCACGACCAGGCTCTTTGTTAATACCATATATAAACTGATTCTCCCATTCATGTTTGCTGGCTTGTGCCTCTGCTTCTGCAATGACTTTCAAGTCGGTCTTTACCAGATTCCACTTCACTTTCACATCATTATCAGAAACCTTAACCTGCCATACATGTCCGCCAGGCTGGCAAGTGTCGTTGTAACCTAACTTCAGTCCGCCGGCTGCACACGTAAGGGTATAGGCACCGTCCGTCTGCTTCTGAATGTTCCATTGTTGGTTGGGATTTCCTGCATTAGTCTCCCATGTCAGCACCTCGCCCTCGTTGGTTCCGTGATTACCATTATCCAAGGCAATCTGCCCGTAAGGATTCACCAGAATCCAATACCCCTCACGGGAAGAAGAATGAATCTGCCATACTTGCGTCATGGCCTTTTTGTTGGAAGGGCTGAAGGTTATGGTACCGTTCTGACAGTCCAAAGCCAGTCCGTCACCTATCTCCAGGCGGTATCCCTGGTTCTTGTCGAATTGTTGTGCCATTGCACATAATACCAGAGCAAAGAACATGCTCACGGTCATTAATAAATGTTTCATTGCGAATTTTAGATTAATTTTTGTTATTTTGTGTCTGCAAAGATAGTAAAATTCAGGCAGATTCCCTATCTTTGTAAAGCAAAAATACAGATACTAACCTAAATATTATCATTATGTTAAGACTGAATTGTTTCTTCCAGGCCAAGAAAGGCCAGTACAACCGCGCCCTTGATGCCGCTATTGCCTTAGTTGCGAAAAGTCAGAAGCACCCAGGTTGCATCTCATACGATGCTTTCGAGAGTGCTACCCGACCTGATGTCTTCTGTATCATTGAGACATGGGCAGATCAGGCTTCCCTTGATGCTCACAGCAAGACACCCGAATTCATCGAGAACGTTGGAATCATCAATGAATGCGGTGAAATGAAAATAGAAATATTGGAGAAGTAAATAAAATCCCCAAACCCTTATGAGAGGGTATTTTTTACGGCCCGGTTGAGAAAAAAGATTTTCCTAACTGGGCCGTAAAATTTCTCTAGTTAAACAACTTGATTTATTACATACGGTAGAATTGTGTGAAAGCACGAATGGAGTATTCGTGATCAGCACACGATGCCGTTTCGCGTACGCTGTGCATGGCAAGAACAGGATTACCCATATCAACACCGCGAAGGGGCAATGAAGAAGCAAGGATATTTCCCAATGTACTGCCGCCTGCTACATCGCTATGATTAACGAAGCGTTGGCAGGGAACACCAGCCTCCTTGCAGATGCTTGCAAAGACTGCAGCCGAGGCAGCATCGCTGGCGTACTTCTGAGCGGCATTGAACTTGATGACAGGTCCACCGCCTAATACGGGATGATTGGTGGGGTCATACTTGTCGCTGTAGTTGGGGTGCCAGCCATGAGCATTATCAGCAGAAACCATGAAAGCTTTCTCCACGGCACAATAGAATCCCTCCAGTGTATCACCTTGTGCAAGCACAATACGCTGAAGGATGCTTGCGAGGAAGGGGCTGCCTGCACCTTGCTTGGTCTGACTGCCAGTTTCCTCGTTATCGAAAATGGCAAGTACTTGCGTTGTCTCGGGAACAGAATCACCAGCCTGAAGAAGAGCCTGAAGTCCTGCATGCACCATACTAAGATCATCCAGACGGCCGCTAGACAAAAACTCATCATGTATGCCAAAGGTGCAGGCAGGTGTTGCATCGTATAGATATAGATCGAAATCCAATACATCCTCTGTCTTACACCCCACTTCATCACAAATCAGATTCATCAGCATATTGCCTTTCTCCAACTCGTTCTGAACAATTCCCAAAATGGGCAGCATGTCTTTCTGCTTGGACAGTTTTACGCCATCATTAACCTGGCGGTTAAAGTGAATGGCCAGGTTGCTGATTTGCATCAAAGGCTTTTTACAGAAGAGCAGACGTGTCTGAGGATTCATGGCATCGGTACCTTTGACGATAACCCGTCCAGCCAGGGAAAGAGGTCTGTCGAACCATGTACTCATAATAGGTCCGCCATAGACTTCTGTATTCAACTTGGTAATTCCTCCTTCGCAGGTAATCTCTGCATTTGGCTTGATACGGAAAGTGGGTGAATCGCAATGTGCACATATTACATGAAAACCGGCTTGTGAGAGTGGTTTCTTTCCCATTCGGAAGGCATAGAGAGAGGAGTCGTTCTTTGTTACATAAAACTGACTGCTGGGCTGAACATCCTGCATAGATACAGAAGCATCATAATGGCGAAAGCCTGCTATATCCAGGCGTTTACGTAATGTATCTACTGCAAGAAAGTTGACTGGTGAACTATCCAGGAAGGAAAGAAGATCTTGTATCATAACATTAAAAAGGTGTATTTGTGTTTGTCTTTCTCGATTATTCTGTATAATTTTGTGGCAAAGTTACAAATTAGTGAGAGCAATTCAAAATAATAATACAGAAAAACTACATATTGCTGTTGCCGGCAACATCGGATGTGGAAAAACTACGCTAACGCGACTTCTGGCTGAGCATTACGGGTGGGTTCCGCAATTCGAGGCGGTAACCGACAATCCATACCTACAGGATTATTACGGAGACATAAACAGATGGAGCTTCAATATGGAAGTTTATTTTCTGAAGGAGCGTTTCCGTCATGTACTGGAGATGAACAAGTCGCCCCGTACATTCATTCAGGACCGTACTATCTACGAGGGTGTTCATGTGTTCGTGGCCAACAACTACAAGCAAGGGCATCTTACCGATCGAGATTACGATGCGTACATGGAACTGTTCGGGCTGATGACTGATATGGTTAGGTATCCCGACCTGATGATATACCTGCGTGCCAGTATTCCTCATCTGGTAACAAACATACAGAAACGTGGCAGGGATTATGAACAGGCCATTCAAATAGATTACCTAAAAGGGCTAAATGACCTGTACGAGGATTTCATATACAACAAATACCCAGGAAAGGTACTGACAATCGATGTTGACAACATGGACTATCTGCACAACAAGCAGGACCTGACTTCCATCATTCAGAAGATAGACAGTCTGCTGTTCGGAATGTTCCCATTAGACAATAAAATCTAAACTCGAATAATATGCATATAGCTATTGCCGGTAATATCGGATGCGGAAAAACGACCCTTACCAAGATGTTGGTAAAAAGGTACGGATGGACTCCACGCTACGAGCCTGTGGATGTTAATCCCTATCTAGAGGACTTCTATAAGGATATGAACCGCTGGAGTTTCAACCTGCAGGTTTATTTTCTGAACAAGCGATTCCGCGATGTTGTGGAAATCTCGAGGAGTAAAGATACCATTATTCAGGACAGGACAATCTATGAGGATGCCCATATCTTTGCACCCAATCTTCATGAACAGGGATATATGAGTGACAGAGATTTTGCCAACTACTCGGAACTGTTTGAACTGATGATGTCATTGGTTGATATGCCTGACCTGTTGATATACATCCGCAGCACAATCCCCAACTTGATTGCACAAATCAGCAAACGCGGTCGCGACTATGAACAGAGCATTCGAATAGATTATCTGAAAGGGTTGAACGACCGTTACGAGGCATGGATTAAAACCTATAAGGGTCCGCTTCTGATTATCGACGGCGATCGTCTGAAATTTGAAGCGAACCCTAAGGATTTTCAATTTATAACTGACCAGATAGACGCTAAGCTATATGGTTTATTCACGGAAGAGTAGAGGTCAATCCCCTACTCTTCTTTTTTTTTGTTAAAACTTAAAGCCTAATGTACATGTAATGCTATGACGTGTAAGATTTACTGGAACGGGGGCAAGACGTATATTCTCTAAATCAGGATTAGCTGTCGAGAAATCTGTGTTAGGACTCGTAAAGCTGTCGTCAAAAGCATAGAAGTCTGCTTTCTGATGGCGGATCTTGTAAGCCATATCAAAATAGAACTTCTTCCATCTATAACCCATACCTAACGACATGATGTGCGTAGGCTTTGTAATCATATAGTTGGTGCGTGTGATATAGTCCATAGCAGCACTGTTGAGAAATGTCTGGTCGAGGTTGGCATTCTTTTCATAGGGAGATGTTGAGAAATTATAACCCAAGCGGAATGCCAATGGTGCAACAGGACGATACTCAACACCTGCTCGAACGGTATGTACACCTTTCAGGTTCTGATACATGTGCTCGTTCATGTCAATGTCTCTTTCTCCTCCAAAAGAACCATCGTATGGATAACGTTGAGTCATGTTCTTATAGTCAGCATATTCGTAATCCACATCCCATGCTAATATGTTGCTGACAGTACTACCCATGCTGGCGCGGAATTTCCAAGGAGACTGGATATTAAAGGGTAAATAGCTTTCGACTGATTTTGAGACTACTATAGGATCTTGTGTCTCGTCTGCATAATTCATCCAGACGCTGCTCTTGAGCTTATACCATGTAGGAGACTCTATGGCAAATCCAACACGGAAAGAATTATCCTCAATAGGAAGGACAATACCACCAAGTTTAAAGTTAATGCCATAGCCTGTTACTTTATAATCGTTCCAGATGCTATAGTCACCCCTGTGTTCTACGTCGTTGTCATCTATGAAATGGCTGGCTTCGAAGTAATTGTTCCATGCTCTGTACTCAATATTGTCAACACCGAATGTAAATCCGAGAAATGCACGGTCCATTATATTAGTACTGACATTGAAATCCCAGCCACGCAGCGATCCCTCGCTATGATGTGTGTAGGTGTTATAATCTCCGTAATACTTGTTGGCGTACCTTAACTTTCCTTCACCATCCGTATAGCCAGTCAATGCATTGTTATCAACAGCTAAACCTGCAAGGTTCCAATTGGTGTCGTATCCTTTTGATGCAATCTCTGCTAACTGATCCATCTGGCTAATTCCGAAGAGGTCGGGATTGTCGGCATAGAAATTGGAGAAAAAGTTCTTTTTCTTCTGATAGTTTATCGCAAAGTTTACGTAGGGACAGACGTCAGATTCTGTCCTGAGGCTATATACGAAACCTATCTGGTCGAAAGTTCCCGTACCCCGGTTCTCCTCCTTTATTCTGTTCTTGTTCCATAGGCCGCCAAAAGTAAGGGCCACATCACTCTTTCTGTAAAGTCCAATACCGGCAGGATTCCAACTGATAACACTCATGTCTGCACCTAGAGCACCTAAAGCTCCACCCATACCCACATAACGTGATGTACCTATAACATCATCAGAGTTATTCAGCATCTGCTCATTCATATAGGTATCCTGTGCATAAGATGTAGCTGCACATAAGATCAAGGATATTGACAATAGCTTTTTCATAAACCAATGATTTCTGATATATTAATTATCGATTTTCAATTCTCGTTTATCAAAGGGGACTTTAACGACGACCTCCACGTGCGCCTCCACCGCCGCCACCGAAGCCACCTCCGCGTGATCCGCCGCCAAAACTACCACCACCGAAGCTGCCGCCTCGAGAACCGCCTCCGAATCCGCCTCCATATGATGAACTGCGTGAAGATGATGAAGACGAACGGCTGGACTCGTAAGTTCTTGATACTGACTCTGTGCGTGACGAGCCTCTTTCACCACGTGAAATACCTCTGTCAGAACGTGAGATAGTATTACGCTCTGTAGTTGATCTTACATTTCCCTGACGAGATGAAACATTTCCGCGTGTGGAAACGGAGTTACGGTCACTTCTGGAAGGAACAGTCATGCCTGTACGGTTTCCCCTGCTGGCATAGCCTGCCATTCGCTGACCGCCATAACGATAAGGAAGGTTAGTCGGATGATGACTTATTCCACCATGATGATGATATGGCGGATGATGTATATACCCTCCCCAAGTGTAGCTCCATGAAGGACGATAATGCCATCCCCAGTCATACCAGCTATAATAGCCGTGACGGTAATATGGGGCATACCATCCATACCATGGATCGTACCAGGGATCATACCATCCGTAGCAATAATCCCAATACCAAGGGTCAATGAAATGTACGCTGTGGTAACGACCTAAACGGGACGTCAGAACATAGTCGTCATAGTAAGAATTCTCATCATCATAGTAAATACTATCTGACTTATTTTCACTTCCATAGACATAAGTCTTCTGACTGGTACTGTCGTTGGTGAAAACATACAGTGTATCATTAACAAGCTTGGCTACAACTTGTCCGTTGCTAACTGCATTTCCTCGTCTGTTGTAGTCGTCTACATTACGCAACTGTCCGGAATGATAATCGACATTTGCATCATCATATTCGTCAGAAGTAACCATTCTGGATACGTCTGAGTATGCGGTTTTGTTCTTTACTGTCTTAGCAGCAGATTTTGCTGCCTTTTTCTTGCTTGAAACAAAATACATATCATCGTCTATGTCTTGTGCATGAACGGTAGCAGAAAGACCCAAAACCGATAACAGGAAAAGATACAAAAACTTCATAATACTATGGTTTTACATTATTATGATACAAAGGTAGAGGTATTCGACGAAATAGCCAAAAGGATTTTGCCTAATTTGGCGAGGAAATTTCCCTAGTTACAAAATTATATGTATTTTTGCATTCAGTTATGAAATACTACGAGGTAAACTTCACCATAGAGCCATATACGGAGGCGTATAGCGATGTCTTTTCTGCGTCGTTGGCAGAGATTGGTTTTGAGACTTTTGTTCCGACGGACAAAGGACTGCAAGCCTATATTCAACAGTCCGTGTTTGAAGAGAAAAGCCTGAAACAATCCATCCAAGATTATCCTTTTCCTGATGTAGCTATAAGTTATGATATTGCTGAAGCTGAATATGAAGACTGGAATGCAGTTTGGGAAGAGGAAGGCTTTCATCCCATCATAATTGATGACCTTATAGTTATCCATGACGTAAAGCATACAGATGTTCCCGACTTGCCGTACGACATTATTATCTCTCCCAGGTTGGCCTTCGGAACAGGAAGCCACCAGACCACGCGTATGATATTACGTGAACTGGCTTCGCTCGAGCTTAAAGACAAGAAGGTCATAGATGCCGGTACGGGCACAGGCATACTTTCTATTATGTGTATCAAAAGAGGGGCAACAAGAGTCTTTGCTTATGATATTGACGAATGGAGTGTCGATAATACACGAGACAATCTGCTGCTGAATGGTATTAACTGTCAGATTACAGTAGAGGAAGGAGATGCTTCGGTACTGGCCAAAGCAGAGGATGCTGATTTGTTGATAGCCAATATTAACAAAAATATCCTATTAAATGACCTGTCAACTTTTAGTAGTAAACTTTCATCAAAAGGCTTGCTGTTATTGAGCGGTTTTTACACAGAAGATGTCCCCGTATTAGATAAGGCAGCTCAACACGAAGGCTTTCAGTTAATAAAGAAAGTTACCGACGAGAACTGGTGTATGCTTCTTCTGGAAAAACAATAATTCACATAAGAAGGTTATTCAAAACGAATACTTTTGGCAGGGTGAATATTTGATATGAGGTAACTGGGAATTACAAGTGCCAAGACGCAAATCAGAAGAGTTGCAATATTTATGATGGTAAAGTAAAGCCAGTTGATGGTTACAGGAACCGCTTCAACATAATAAACCGCAGGGTCTAAATGAATGAGGTGCCATTGTTGCTGTATAAAGATAATGGCAAAGGCCAAAGCATTTCCATATATAAGACCACGCAGAATAACAAAGAAACTGAAATATAGGAAGATGTGTCGCATACGCGCATTGCTTGCACCAAGCGCTTTCAGGATACCAATGAAGTTGGTTCGTTCAAGTATAATAATGAGCAAACCGCTTATCATTGTAACACCAGCCACACAGACCATAAGGATAAGAATAACCCATACATCCAGGTTGAGTAATTGAAGCCATGCAAAGATCTGGGGGTACATCTCAAAAATACTCATACTGGTATAATACGCGCCGTATGGGTCTTGCGTCCTGTTTACCTTATTTATAATATATGAAGAAGCTTCCGGCAATTGAGCAAAATCATTCAGCCAAATCTCAGCTCCGGAATATTGGTAGGTATCAAAGCCAAGAAGCTTTTGCACTGTTGATACATCTGTGAACACAAGTTTATTGTCAAAGTCTGTCAGATTAGTGCAATAGATAGCAGAAACCTCGAATTTGCGCGCTTTGACCTTATCCTCGAAGAAATAGGCATACACATTATCCCCAAGTTTCAGTGACATCTGTTTGGAGAGAGTCAGGGATATAATAAGTTTACCTGTTGCGGAGGTATCAGGGAAAGAGGCAATCTCCCCTTCAACAAGATGCTTACGGAAGAAACTGTAATCATATCTCTCTCCAACCCCCTTAAACACAACACCTCGGAAAGTATTGTCAGTTTTGAGCATTCCGGGTTTAATACAAAAGGGAGATACTGTCTTTGCTCCTGGGACGGAATCCAGTAGTGAGAAGGTATCTTGGTTAAAGACAATTGGTTTATATTGTTCCGAATTCTGGCTATCGTAATTAATAACCTGAATATGAGAGCCGAAACCAAGAACCTTATTTCTGATTTCACTCTGGAATGCCAGGACGACACCTGTACTTAACAACATAATAGCCACACCTATTGCAACACCGAGTGTTGCAATACGTATGGCCGGCTTAGAGACACGTTTAACATCATCGGAATGCCGAAACAAACGACTTGCAATGAACCATGTAAACATATCTCTTTATTTAATCTGATTGATTATTTAAGTGTTGTACCAGGATATGCTTCGAGTGCTTTACGCAAAACGAAAAGTGCACGTGTAAGATCCTCCTTCTTAAGCACGTATGCAAGACGGACCTCATCTTTACCGGAACCTGGAGTCGTATAGAAACCGGCAGCAGGAGCCATCATGACAGTTTCGCCCTCGTAGTTAAATTCGCTCAGACACCATGCACAGAACTTTTCTGCATCATCAACCGGTAGTTTTGCAACCGTATAGAAAGCACCCATAGGAATGGGACTATATACACCTGGAATACGGTTCAATCCATCAATCAGACACTTTCTGCGTTCAACATATTCGTCATAAACCTCACGACTATACTCTTCCGGTTCATCCAAACTGGCTTCTGCTGCAATCTGACCTATCAATGGAGGACTCAGACGGGCCTGACAGAATTTCATAACAGCCTTACGGACTTCCTCATTCTTGGTGATAAGAGCTCCGATTCTGATACCGCACTCGCTATAGCGCTTGCTGACAGAGTCAATCAATACAACATTGTTTTCTATACCCTCGAGATGGCATGCACTGATATAAGGGCTGCCTGTATAGATGAATTCACGATATACTTCGTCGGAGAAAAGATAAAGGTCGTATTTCTTAACCAGATCACGAATCTGGTTCATCTCACGTCTGGTGTACAGATATCCAGTCGGATTATTGGGATTACATATCAGAATGGCGCGTGTCTTCTCGTTGATAAGCTCTTCGAACTTTTCAACCTTGGGCAGAGAGAAACCTTCTTCGATGGTTGTTGCAATCGTACGGATTACTGCACCGGCAGATATGGCAAATGCCATGTAGTTTGCATAGGCCGGTTCTGGAACGATAATCTCATCGCCAGGGTTCAGACATGCAAGGAAGGAGAACAATACAGCCTCAGAACCGCCGCTTGTAATGATTATATCATCAGCTGTGAGGTTGATATTGTACTTCGCATAATAATTTACAAGTTTTTTTCTGTAACTGAGATATCCCTGACTAGGACTGTATTCAAGGATTTTACGATCTATGTTATGGATCGCATCAAGCGCCGCCTTAGGAGTTGGGAGGTCAGGCTGACCAATATTAAGATGATAGACATGAACTCCACGTTCTTTAGCAGCAAAAGCCAATGGCGCCAACTTACGAATTGGCGACTCAGGCATCTCAAATCCACGTACAGAAATTTTTGGCATCTTTAATCTTTATTTCAAATATAAGTTGTTATTAATCTTTTACCTTCTTCAGCACGCAAGCAGTTCGGGCAGGCAGATATAGTTGAAGCCATCCCTTGTTGTCACGTGCCAAGACATTATCATAGTTTGTCAAATGAGTTAATTTATCATCGTTAAAGCCATTACCGCCAAAGGCCACGTCATCAGTATTCAGCAGATACTCGTATGAGCCCTGCTTTACCATGAAGCCATATCCGCAATAAGACCTTGTCGGGCTGAAGTTAAAGAAGAACAGCAGTTCGCCACGTTGGTAGGCAAATACCTGGTCACCGTCATTGTGCCAAATCTCTTGAACAGGCTGCTTCTCGAATTGCTTCTGCTTCTTGATAAGCTTCAGCATGGCAATATCGAAATCATTAAGATAATGATAACAGAGAGATTTGTCATCTACAAGATTCCACTGCCTGCGTGCATACTTATAACTCCATCCGTTACCTTCACGTGGGAAGTCTATCCATTCTGGATGACCGAACTCATTTCCCATAAAGTTCAGATAACCGCCATTGATGGTAGTTGCAGTTAACAGACGGATCATCTTATGTAAGGCAATACCGCGTTCAACATTTGATGTCTGGTCTCCTTTCTTGAAGTGCCAGTACATGTCGGCATCTATAAGACGGAAGATTATTGTCTTGTCACCAACGAGAGCCTGGTCGTGACATTCGGCATAAGAGATGGTTTTCTCGTCTTTTCTGCGATTGGTCAATTCCCACAGCATGGAGCTTGGCTTCCAATCCTCATCCTTCAGTTCCTTGATGTTCTTAATCCAGTAATCAGGGATATTCATAGCCATACGGTAGTCAAAGCCGTAGCCTCCATCCTTTATCGGAGTGGCTATTCCTGGCATACCGCTCACCTCTTCTGCAATTGTAATGGCATGCTTGTTAACCTGATGTATCAGTTCGTTTGCCAATGTCAGATATGTAATGGCATTGCCGTCCTGGTGTCCGTTGTAATAATCGGCATACTCACAGAAGCTCTCGCCAAGTCCGTGGCTATAGTAAAGCATTGAAGTAACACCGTCAAAGCGGAAACCGTCAAAGTGATATTCCTCAAGCCAGTATTTGCAGTTGGATAGCAGGAAGTGCAGGACTTCGTTCTTGCCATAGTCGAAACAGAGGCTGTCCCATGCGGGGTGTTCATGCAATGCACCCTGGTAGAAATACTGATTGGGATCACCTGCAAAATTACCCAATCCCTCATTCTCGTTCTTTACAGCATGGCTATGAACGATGTCCATAATGACAGCTATTCCCTTTGCATGAGCAGCGTCAATTAATGATTTAAGTTCCTCGGGTGTACCGAATCTGCTGCTTGCCGCAAAAAAACTGCTTACATGATATCCGAAACTACCATAATAAGGATGTTCCTGAATAGCCATTATCTGGATGCAGTTGTAGCCTAACTTTGCGATACGAGGCAACACGTTATCGCGGAACTCGGTATAGGTTCCGACCTTCTCGGCATCCTGTCCCATTCCGATGTGACATTCATAAATCAACAATGGGTCTGTATCGGGCTTGAACTTATTGCAGGTCCATTCAAATTTTTCTTCAGGGTCCCAAACCTGAGCACTGAACAAATGAGTTTCGGGATCCTGGACAACTCTGGTAGCCCATGCAGGAATACGTTCGCCATAGCCACCATCCCAATGAATCATCAGTTTGAAGTGTGTGCCGTGACGGAAGTTCTTGTTCTTGATTTTAATTTCCCAATTACCCGTGCCTTTTACGCGCTTCATGGCATATTTGGCGCTTTCTTTCCAGTCATTAAAATCACCTACAACAAAAATGTCGATAGCGTTAGGAGCCCATTCCCTTAGAATCCAAGTGTCTTCTGTTTTATGAAGACCGAAATAAAGGTAGCCTGTAGCAAAATCATTAAGATTCCCCTTTTCTCCGACTAATTCATTTTTCTTGTCAATAGCAGCTTGATACCTGCCATTTATGGCGTCGGAAAAAGGTTCCAGATAAGTGTCGTTCTTAATCAACTTGAGTTGACGTTGTGCAACACTGGCAGGGGTCTTTCCCTTTTTCACTACGTTTGTTGCAGTTTTCTTGGTGGTAGCTTTGGTGCGTGCCATAATGTATAATTTTTAATTTTAATCTAAAGTTATTGTTTTTAGTGGAATGTTAATTTTGTTCCGACGAACTTCTTGGCTCGCCATTTAAGTATGTTATTTTTCTTATTATTGTTCCGGTTTTGTCTTTCTCTATGAATTCACCGTTTCGCTTGTCAAGATGATATTCTCCTTCAGACCTGACTCCATCAGCATCCTCCTGAATACCAAAGCCCTCCTTCAGACCTTTCTGGAATCTTCCCTTGAACTTGACACCGTCAGCTTGGCGAAGAATACCATTGCCATCCATCAGACCGTTTGCCCAATTACCATCGTAAACATCTCCGTTGGCCCAAGTGTATTTACCTGCACCATGTCGTTTGTCGGCCTTCCAGTTACCGATATAGGTAGCGCCCGAATTCCAAGTACAGGTACCATAACCGGTTCTTTCACCATTTACGAAATGACCCACATATTTGTCGCCATTAGGGAAAACGGATATGCCTTCTCCGGTTCTTTCGCCATGCACATAGTCACCTTCATATCTTGTACCATCAGCAAAGATATAGATTCCCTTTCCGTGTTTCTGGTCATTCAGCCAATCACCTGTATATGAATCACCTGAAGCATAAGTAAACTTACCTTTGCCGTTTTTCTTGTTTTCTTTCCAGTTACCTTCGTATTTATCTCCGTTGTTCCAGTCATAGACACCATAGCCGTCTCTCATATCAGCCTTCCAGTGTCCATTGTAATAGGCACCGTTGGCATGAGTATATACGCCCTTGCCTTCTCTCTTATCCTGAACCCATTCTCCTTTGTAAACATCACCGTTGTAGTAATACATGGTTCCCTCCCCTTCCTGATAATCGCGGAACCAAAGACCTTCGTAGCGGTTGTTGTTAGAGAAATAATAAGTACCGAATCCGTGCTGCTGGTCTTGGAACCATTCTCCATCATATTTCTCACCATCAGAGAACTGGTAGACTCCGTGACCTTCTCTTTTGCCTTTCACATAATTACCTGTATGGAAATCACCATTAGGATATTTTGTGGTACCTTTTCCGTAAGGCTTTCCCTTGAACATCTCGCCCTGATATTCACCGCCTCCCACAGGAAAGGTGTAATTCCCGATTTTAATTTGCTGAGCATAAATCTGGGAACAAAACAAAAGGAGTATAGTAAGTATATATTGTTTAAAAAAACTCATCTTATATAATTTTTCAACAAATTTAATTATATGGTTCGACAATGCAAAATCTGAATATAAACTTTAAATGTTTTTAAGCTAAAATCCCTGTTAATCGTTAATTAGACAAATTATCCAGCATGACTTCCTCTATTTCTTCACCCTCCTCAAATTCATCATTGTACGAGGCACAAGGATTAAAATTACTTGGAACAACAAAATTCTCGTTCTGTGAATAGTGCAGACTGCCATCTGCATATACTTTCTGCAGGAATAGAGCCGCTATAGGCAATGCTGCATTAGAACCTTGTCCGTTTGCCGTTGATGCAAAGTGTATATCACGTTCTTCGCCACCGACCCATGATCCGAATGTGAGTGAAGGGGTGTAACCGACAAACCATCCATCTGAATTCAAGTTGGTAGTTCCGGTCTTTCCACCCATAGGAGCATAAATCTTATATCTGTGACGCATTCTTCCACCCGTTCCGCTGTCAACAACGCCACGCATCAGGGTTATCATCTTATACGATGACTCCTCAGAAATAACCTCATGTACACGTGGCAGGAACTCGGCTACGATATTACCTTCAGAATCTTCAATTCTGGTTATATACATAGGTATTCTTCTTACGCCCTTCATAGGGAATGCTGAGTAGGCACCTACCATTTCGGAAACAGATATGTCGCAAGGACCAAGACAAAGAGACATAGAGGGAACGATATCCCTGTTCAAAATACCATATTCATGCAGAAGTCTGACAAGGGCTGAAGGAGAAAGCTGACTCATCAACCATGCAGAAATCCAGTTGTTACTCATAGCCAAGCCCCACTTCAGTGTTACCATCTCGCCATATCTGGCCCTGCTTCCATTTCTGGGTGTCCATGTCTGGTTACCCACCTGATATGTCTGCTGTATGTTAGGAGCTTCGTCGCAAGGGCTCCATCCGTTCTCCATAGCCAGGGAATATAAATAGGGTTTGATGGTAGAACCCACCTGCCTTCTTCCCTGTGTACACATATCATACTGGAAATGTGAGAAGTCTGTTCCTCCGACATAAGCTTTGACATATCCGGTCTCATTTTCCATCACCATAAAGCCGGACCTCAGGAATCTCTTGTAATACTTGATACTGTCAGAAGGACTCATCAGTGTATCGATTTCTCCATGAGGCGTATAAACGGCCATCTCGACAGGCTTGTTGAAAGCGTCTTCGATTTCAGATTCCGAATATCCATCTGCCTTCATCTGAATGTAACGGGCGCTCTGACGTTTTGCCTTTTGGAATCTGCTGGCAACCTCGCTAGCTGTTAATGAACTTGCATAAGGAGCATTCTTGTTGGTTCTCAATTCCTTCTCGAATACGGGCTGAAGTTCTTCAACAACATGTTTTCTTACAGCCTCCTCAGCATATTGCTGCATTCTGGAGTCGATGGTCGTATAGACTTTCAAACCGTCTGTATATATATTGTAGTTGGTTCCGTCTCTTTTCACATTCTTGTTACACCAGCCGTAAGCAGGGTCTGTTTCCCAGGCAAGTGAGTCTTCATAAAACTTCTGATCCTGCCAACTGGCATAGTCAGACCTTTTGGGCTTCTTGGCCATAAGAACCTGTCTCAGATAATCACGCAGGTATGCTGCAGTTCCTTCCTTATGGTCAGTACGGTGGAAGTTCAGACTCAAGGGCTGTAGCTTCAGTTCGTCTGCCTCAGAAGATGTCAGATATCCAACCTTTTCCATCTGTGCCAAGACAACATTCCTGCGCTGTATGCATCTTTCAGGATTTCTTACAGGATTAAAGTAACTGGGGTTCTTACACATACCTATCAGTGTAGCACTCTCCGTAACAGTTAAGTCTTTGGGATCCTTGCCGAAATAGGTTTTTGCAGCAGTCTTTATACCAACGGCATTGTGAAGGAAATCAAAGTGGTTGAGGTACATGGTCAGAATCTCTTCTTTTGTATAATACCTCTCCAACTTCAATGCTATCACCCACTCAATAGGTTTCTGTAGGATTCTCTCCTTGACATTCTCAGCTTTTTCCGAGTACAACTGCTTGGCAAGCTGCTGGGTAATGGTACTACCGCCTCCGGCACTCTTCTGCATAAACACGCCACGTTTGACAATGGCTCTGAAAAGTGCTTTTATATCTATGCCGCTATGATCATAGAAACGCTCGTCTTCCGTCGCAACAAGTGCCTGAATTACAGAAGGAGCGACATCGTTATATCCAACAAAGATTCTATTGGCGCGACTGTAGCTCCATGTTCCTATAAGCTTGCCGTCGGCAGATATTACCTGTGATGCGTATTTGTTTACAGGATTCTCTAATTCCTCTATTTCAGGCATATAACCGATATAGCCATTGAAGATGCAATAGAAGATGCCTCCTACAGCAATAACTATCAGGATATATATAGTCCAAATGTACAGAAAAACTCGTTTCCTCATAATAGCGAATATTTGGCTACAAAGATACAAATAATTTTTTATAAAACCTTCAAATAGAAACAAAATAACGAACATTATTCATCTACGTACGCATGTGTATTGCACGTAACAAAAAAAATATATAATTTTGAAGCCCGAAATATAATATGTAATATTCTCGGATAATTATATGGAAACAAGAAGTCTTGTAACAATTGCCAAGCATTCCAAGGAGAAACTGCTGTATCTCATTGAAATGGCCCAAGAGTTTGAACGCCATCCAAACAGAAAGATTCTGGATGGAAAGATTGTAGCAACATTGTTTTTCGAACCCAGTACCAGAACGAGATTAAGTTTTGAGACTGCAGCAAACCGACTGGGAGCCAAGGTTATCGGCTTTGCCGACCCTAAGGTAACAAGCGGCACCAAGGGCGAAACTCTGAAGGATACCATCATGATGGTTTCCAACTATGCAGATATCATCGTTATGCGCCACTATCTTGAGGGTGCTGCCCAGTATGCAAGCGAGATTTCACCTGTTCCCATTGTGAATGCCGGAGACGGTGCCAATCAGCATCCTAGCCAGACGATGCTCGACCTTTATTCTATCTACAAGACCCAGGGTACATTGGAGAATTTGAATATCTATCTGGTGGGCGACCTGAAGTATGGCAGAACCGTTCATAGTATCATTACCGCTATGAGACATTTTAATCCCACATTCCATTTCATCGCTCCTGACGAACTGGCAATGCCGGATTATTATAAGATGTATTGCAAGGAGAACAACATCAAGTTCTACGAGCACCAGGACTTTGATTCCCATACCATAGCAGATGCTGACATTCTCTATATGACACGTGTACAGCGTGAGCGTTTCACGGACTTGGAAGAGTACGAGAGAGTCAAGGACCGTTATCTCCTGAAGGAGGATATGCTCTTCCGTGCCCGTCATAACATGAAGATTCTGCATCCCCTGCCCCGTGTTAACGAGATTGAGTATAGCATCGATAACACACCATACGCCTACTATTTCCAGCAGGCACGCAACGGTTTGTATGCAAGGCAGGCATTGATATGCGATGCATTGGGAATTACATTGGATGATATTAAGAACGACAAAACCATTATTGCATGAAACGTCAGGAATTACAAGTTGCAGCACTCGAGAACGGTACTGTAATAGATCATATACCTTCAGCAAAAATATTTGAGGTTATCAGCTTGCTTCACCTTGAGAAGGTAAGCACTTCAGTTACTATCGGTATTAACCTGAAGAGTAAGAAGATGGGGCACAAAAGCATTCTAAAGATTGCCGACAGGTTCTTTACAGACGAGGAACTGAACCAGTTGTCTGTTGTAACCCCCAACGTATCCTTGGCCATTATTCGTGACTTTGAGGTTGTAGAGAAAAAGCAGGTTAAGATGCCAGACGAACTAATTGGCATTATTAAGTGCGACAACCACAAATGTATCACCAACAACGAGCCCATGAAAACCCACTTCCATGTGTTAGACAAGGAAAAGGGTATCCTGCAATGCCGTTATTGCAACAGGGAAGTTACGTTGAATAATGTAAAATTAATCTAAGAAGGAAAATTTGTTATAATTATTAGGTATTGTATCTTATGAACAAAGACACTACTATTTTCTCATTGATTGAGAAAGAACATCAGCGTCAGATGCGTGGCATTGAGCTTATCGCATCAGAGAATTTTGTAAGTGACCAGGTTATGGCAGCTATGGGCTCATGCCTGACAAACAAGTACGCCGAGGGTTATCCCGGCAAGCGTTACTATGGAGGTTGTCAGGTTGTTGACGAAGTTGAGCAGTTGGCCATCGACCGTGTAAAGGAACTCTTCGGTGCAGAATATGCAAATGTTCAGCCACACTCAGGTGCTCAGGCTAACGCAGCCGTATTCCTGGCCTGCCTGAACCCCGGTGACACCTTTATGGGATTGAACCTTGATCACGGAGGGCACCTTAGCCACGGTTCACTGGTTAACACAAGTGGTATCGTGTACAAGCCTATTGGTTATAACTTGAATAAGGAAACCGGTCGTGTTGACTACGACGAGATGGAGCGTCTGGCTCTCGAGCATAAGCCCAAGATGATTATCGGTGGCGGTTCCGCCTATAGCCGCGAGTGGGATTATGCACGTATGCGTAAGATTGCCGATTCTGTCGGTGCTATCCTTATGATTGATATGGCCCACCCTGCCGGTCTTATAGCAGCTGGTCTGCTGGACAATCCTGTCAAATATGCTCATATCGTAACAAGTACCACACACAAGACACTGCGTGGTCCTCGTGGCGGTATCATCCTTATGGGTAAGGACTTCGAGAATCCCTGGGGCAAGAAAACTCCTAAGGGTGAGGTTAAGATGATGTCAGCCCTGCTCAACAGCGCAGTATTCCCCGGTATCCAGGGCGGTCCTCTTGAGCATGTTATTGCTGCCAAGGCTGTTGCATTCAGCGAGGCTCTCTCTCCTGCATTCAAGGAGTGGGCACTTCAGGTTAAGAAAAATGCTGCCGTATTGGCCAATGAGCTGATTAAGCGTGGCTTCAACATTGTTTCCGGTGGTACCGACAATCACTCTATGTTGGTTGACCTTCGCAACAAGTATCCCGATTTGACCGGTAAGGTTGCCGAGAAGGCTCTTGTTGCTGCAGACATTACCGTTAACAAGAACATGATTCCATTCGATACACGCAGTGCTTTCCAGACAAGCGGTATCCGTCTGGGTACTCCCGCCATCACCACACGTGGTGCCAAGGAAGACCTCATGATTAAGATTGCTGATTTCATCGAGCGCGTATTGAACGCACCCGAAGACGAGAATGTAATTGCTCAGGTACGCAGTGAGGTTAATGCCATCATGGCAGATTATCCTCTCTTTGCATATTAAAGATTATTTGGAGCGGAGGAGTTTGTCGATTTCGTCAAACTCTTCCCCTCTATTTAGGAACATATAGATGCGGTATAGATGCCTACCCCATCTTTCTTTATTCTCCGGCTCTAACTTCCTTACCATTTCCATACAGGGCTCAGCCTTTCTGTAAAGAGATTCGATAGCCTTCTTGTCCTCCAAACATTTGGGGTCTAACAAATCTGTGCATGCTCCGTCCTGACGTATCAAAGCAAGATTCAGGAATGATATACCTTTGTTATAATACGCGTCGGTATATGTACTGTCCCTGCGGATGGTACTGTCTGAATACTCGATACACTTCTCGTAATCGTTCTCTGTAAGCATGAATTTAGACTTAGAGTACCAATAAAGAGGTTTCTCCGGATCGAGTGAGATTAAAGAATCGGCCAAAGAAAGTCCCTCGTTATACATGTGTTTCTCGCAGTAAATGTCGGCAAGATTCACAAAGAAAAAGTCATGTTGCGGGTATTTGTTTACGCCCTTAATCAAATCATCAAGGTATGCTGCATCGTCATTCAGTCCTTTGTGAGAACGGCTTTTATATTCCTGCAGAACTGCTCTTTCACGTTCTCCCACGGCATCAAATGCATGGTCGATGTATTTAAGCGTTTTTTCGTATTGGCCCAGTTTATAGCTCGAGAAAGTTGCCCAATATGCCACTTTAGCCAGTTCTGCATCGTTTGATTGGGTATATGTGTAATACGAATCAAAGAAATTGTATGCCATTGCATAATTATTCTTTGAAAGGTAGTATTTTCCTCCATTCAAGATATTGGAAAGATGCTTTGCACGCAGGTTGTTCGTCTTTGATTTGTATTTCAGTTTAACGTCCCCCTTTGCATTTGGCAAGGCATCCACGCTGTCGCATTTATACAGGTTGCCATACATATTCAGTAGTGTACTGAACAAGGCAGCCGTATCACATACCTGTTTCAGGTATGCTTTCGTGTTCTGAACGCTATTCAGGGATTCATCCAGAAGAGCGCATGTATAGTAGATATTAGCCCTGTCCTTAACGGACAAGGTCGGTCTGTTCAGGGCCTCCAGGAGATTCTTCTTGGCATTGTCCTGACCATTTGAATTTTTAATGGCCAAGTTAGCAGCCTTATGCAAGGTTGCTAACTTGACTTCTTTGGGGGCTTTATTCTTCACTGCAGAATAAACGCCCGTGTTTGCTAAACTTAGAAGAATGAATAATAATAGTAAATGCTTCATTAATCACCTATCAGTTTTGACATTTCAGAGGCTTTTGCGGCATTGCCGGTAACAGTGTAACACTGCTTAAGCTCATAAGCCCATTTCTCAGGCTCGTCAGGTTTGCATTCGCGTGCCTTCTCAAAGAAGGGAATAGCCTCGCCGAAGTAAGCCTTTGTCTTCTCGAGTGCTTCCTGAGCCTTTGCTCTAACCTTAATAGAGCTGATGGTATTGTTCAAATCCAGAGCCTGACGATACTTGCAAAGACCGCACTGATACCAAGCGTCGTATGAGTCCGCCTTAATCTCTGCACATTTCTTATATAGTTCGAGAGCCTCGTCATACTTGCTTGTTGCAAACATTACATAGGCTTTACCATAATTGGCAATGTAAAGGCTAGGATCAACGGCCAGGATAGCATCTGCGTATTCAGCCATCTTTTCCATACCGAACTTCTGGTAGTAAGCCAACAGCATCTGAACGTAATCCGTATTGTTTGCGGGATCCTTCAGTGTTGCCTCACGCAGGTAGTTAGCCCATGCTATGGTGTCACCCTTCTCCAGGTATGTCATCACCTTAACCTGCTTTACACCTTCGGCACCTGCTTCAAACTGGATGGCTTTGTCATAATACTTATCCATCGCATCATACATCTTGGCATCGTGAGCTGTATAGAAAGCATAATAGGCAATCTGGGAATTATCGATTGGCATATTAAGCATGTCAGCAACCTCAGGATAACGGTTAGAGTAATCTATTGCTGTATCATATGCTTCCAGTGCCAAATCGGGACGATGAATGGAATTGAGGAACTGAGCAGCATAAATGTAATATGGTGCACAGCCTGCCAGACTTATTGTCTCAGTCTTAAGTTCAGCTTCGTTTCCGTACTCACCAGTTGTTCGCTTTGTGTATTTCAACTCTTTATGCAAGCTTTCTGTCAACCGCGTCAGGTTGTTGTAGAACAGCAGGGTATCAAATACCTCCTTGTTTGTAGCCTTTGCAAGAAGAATGTTGTTAACGGGTTTTGCAAAAGCAACCATCAACTTATAAGTCTCACCGAACTTCTTTTCCTCAATGGTTTTGGTATTTAATGCCTTTTGAACAAAATCCATAGCCTTAGGATACTTCTCCAGAACTTCTGCATCATTAGCACTCTTATCCTGAATCTTTGGCTCGATTTCATCCTTTATCTTCTGAGCCTCGGACAAACAGGTTTTAGCCTCTTTCTTGGCCTCTTTCAGAGCAGCTTTCTCTTCAGGGGTCTGTGCCATTATGTTGCCTACACTGAACAGTACGGCAAGTGAGATAATAATCTTTTTCATAATGCAAATATTGTTAATAGGTTGATTATAAGTTAATTATTCGTTTGATTCACTTGATTCGTTTGTGGTTTCCGACTCTTCGGAAGCATCAGTTGTCTCTTCCTCCTCGTCTGAACGGGGAACCACGCTCAGGTGGCTGATAACATCATTACGCTTCTTCAGTTCGATAACCTTTACACCCTGAGTAACGCGACTCTTGGTAGTCTTGATGTCATCAGCGTGCAAACGGATGGTGATACCGCTCTTGTTGATAATCATCAGATCGTCCTCGTCCTTCACAACCAGGATGGCAACCAGATAGCCTGTCTTCTCTGTGATGGCAATTGTCTTGACACCCTTACAATGACGGCTCGTCTTACGGTACTCCTCGACGTCGGTGCGCTTGCCGAATCCGTTTTCGCTCAGTACCATGATGCTCTCGTTCTCGACATCGTTGATTACACACATGCCGATAACACCGTCTCTGGGATCCTTGTCGAGGATGATACTCTGAACACCCGTACTAACACGACCCATAGGACGAACATCAGACTCATTGAATCTGACAGCACGACCGCCAGCATTGGCAACGATAATCTCGTTGTTACCGTTTGTCAGCTCAACAGCTACTACACTGTCGTCCTCACGGATATTGATGGCATTCACGCCATTGGTACGTACACGGCTGTACTCTGTCAGGCAGGTCTTCTTGATGATACCCTGCTTGGTGGCGAACATCACATAGTGAGACTTGCAGAAATCAGGATCCTGCAGCTTGCGGATGCACAGACAGTTGGTAACGCTGTCGCCGGCATCTATGTTCAGCATATTCTGGATAGCACGTCCCTTGTTGTTCTTGCTGCCTTCGGGGATGTCATATACTTTCAGCCAGTAGCAACGACCACGTTCCGTGAAGAACATCATCGTATTGTGCATAGTGGCAGGATAAATCTTCTCAACGAAGTCGTTGTCGCGGGTAGCTGTAGCCTTCACGCCAATACCGCCACGGTTCTGAGCGCGGAACTCAGCAAGAGGAATACGTTTAACGTATCCTAAGTGTGAAATGGTAACTACCACCTCGTCGTCAGCATAGAAATCCTCTGCATTGAACTCCTCAGCGCTGGGCAGAATCTCAGTACGACGCTCGTCACCGAACTGATCCTTAATCTCAATCAGCTCGTCCTTCATAACCTTGCGGCAGAGGCTGTCGTCGGTCAGAATCTGGTTGTAGTACTTAATCTTCTCCATCAACTCATCGAACTCTGCATGCAGTTTCTCCTGGTTCAGACCTGTCAGCTGAGCCAAACGCATATCTACGATAGCCTTTGACTGTAACTCATCAAGAGAGAAACGCTCTTCCAATGCGCGCTGTGCATCAACGGGTGTCTTGCTCTTCTTGATAATCTGAACAACCTCGTCGATGTTATCGCTGGCAATGATAAGGCCCTTCAGGATGTGAGCACGCTCCTCAGCCTTACGCAGGTCGTATTTTGTTCTGCGGATGGTAACCTCGTGACGATGCTTAACGAAATTGCTGATGAAATCCTTCAGTGTAAGCAACTGGGGACGACCCTTTACCAAGGCAATGCTGTTTACAGAGAAACTTGTCTGGAGGGGAGTCATCTTGAACAGCTTGTTCAGAACCACACGGGTGTTGGCATCACGCTTCACGTCAACAACAATACGCATACCCTCGCGGTCGCTCTCGTCGTTTACGTTGCTGATACCCTCCAGTTTCTTGTCTGAAACCAACTGGGCAATATACTCGATCAGCTGCTGCTTGTTAACACCGTAGGGAATCTCCGTAACGATGATCTTATCGTGCAGGTCACCGCTCTCGATGTCGGCCTTGGCACGCATTATCACACGTCCCCTACCCGTCTCGTAAGCATCCCTGATGCCCTGCAGGCCCATGATATAGGCACCTGTTGGGAAGTCGGGACCCTTCACATATTGCATCAGGGCCTCAACGTCCATCTCTTCATTATCTATATATGCAACGCAGGCATCAATTACCTCGCTGAGATTATGCGTAGGAATATTGGTTGCCATACCAACGGCAATACCAGTTGCACCGTTCACCAAGAGGTTTGGAATCTTGGTAGGCATAACAGTAGGTTCGGGCAAAGTGTCGTCGAAGTTCATGGTCATGTCAACGGTCTCCTTGTCCAGGTCGTCCATCATAGCCTCGCCCATCATACTCAGTCGAGCCTCAGTATAACGCATGGCAGCAGGGCTGTCACCGTCTATTGAACCGAAGTTACCCTGACCGTCCACCAATGTGTAACGCATTGCCCACTCTTGGGCCATACGAACCAATGCACCGTACACAGAGCTGTCGCCATGGGGATGATACTTACCCAGTACCTCACCAACGATACGGGCACTCTTCTTGTAAGGTTTGCTGTGAACATTACCCAGTTCCTTCATACCGAAGAGGATACGGCGGTGAACAGGCTTGAAACCGTCTCTTACATCAGGCAAGGCACGAGCCACAATAACACTCATAGAGTAGTCAATGTAGCTCTTTCGCATTTCCTGCTCAATGTCAACTTTGATAATTCTTTCTTTGTCTTCCATTTATATCTTTTGTTTTTATTTTGTATCAAAACATAGTCGGACAGAAGTCCAAAAGTGCCACAAAGATACAACAAAAAAATGAATCACACAAATATAACAATTAATATTGTTAGTTTTTACAATAATTTTCGTTAAGCGTACATAAACGTCCCATAGAGAGGAAAAGATGATGTAAATTTGAGTGTTTAGAAATCAAGGGTAGTTTTACCTTTTCAAGAGATACGGCGTTTCTCTGTGAGCTAAACGGCATGTTACTCACAGCAAGACGGCCTTTCTCTTTTCCCTGGAATATGAAGGTAAAAGACGGAATTTCAGTTCTCAGACCATTTGTCAATATTTTTTAATTAATGAATATGATTTATTATATGTAATATTGGTTTGACTGCTCTCAATTGGACATGGAAGCAATCATAAACTTAACGACAACAACTATATTAATATAATTAATATAAATAATGACATGAGAGTTTTGCTTTTATATTATCCTCTGCAACATCCGCAACACTTCAACGCTATTCTTCTATTGACATCAATGTGTAAAATATTTCAGACCTGTATTTTGAGTAAGCTTGACAGGGATTCAAGTCGGGGCAGATGAATAATCACATTAATTTGTAAATATGTTGTCGCGCGTGTGTGATAAATTAGGATTATTGTTGTACCTTTGCCGCGAAATTCAAAACGAACATGATGAAACGGATAATATTGACAGTTATTTTTGGCATGATTCTGACGATGCCTGCGCTGAACATCTATGCTGGTGAGAAAGATGCTGCACACATCTCTTACATATTCAAGAATATGAAACTCACAAGCGAGGAGAAAGCAAAAGTGAAGCCCGTCCTGCAAGCATATTACAAGGAGGTGTCTGCTGCAAAATCTGCACACAAGGCGCTGAAAGAAAAATACGACGCTGCAGAGGATGCTGGCAAACTGTCGGCTGCACAGTGTGACGAACTGTTTGAAAGCAAACAGAAACAGGAACGCGCCGAACTGGATATACGCAAGGCATACTATCCGAAATTCAAAGCCATATTGCCAGCCATGAAGGCCTATCAGCTGATGAAACTGGCAAATGACAAGGTGAAATAAAGATCCACATCCACCCCACCCCTTCCGAATGAAAGGTGGGAAAACAACAATTAGAATGAACAAACAATCCCCAAACTCTTGCCCCTCCCATTTTGCGTGAGGGTTAGGAAGCGGGGCGATTAATAAAATACATAATGGCTACTACTGACGATAAGAAAATCATCTTCTCGATGGTTGGGGTTAGCAAAACCATCCAACAGAATCAAAAACAAGTACTCAAGAACATATACCTCAGTTTCTTCTATGGTGCCAAGATTGGTATCGTTGGTTTGAACGGTGCTGGTAAATCCACCCTGATGAAGATTATTGCAGGCATCGACCAGCAATATCAGGGAGATGTTGTCTGGAGCCCGGGTTACTCGGTTGGCTATCTGGAGCAGGAACCCAAACTGGACGACAACAAGACGGTTATTGAGGTCGTCAAGGAAGGTGTGCAGCATATTGTGGACGCTCTGACCGAATACGAAGAGATTAACCAGAAGTTCGGCTTACCCGAATACTACGAGGACGAGGATAAAATGAATGCGTTGTTTGCCCGTCAGGGTGAATTGCAGGATATTATAGACAGTACAGATGCTTGGAATCTGGACAGCAAACTGGAGCGTGCTATGGATGCCCTGCGTTGTCCGCCAGCCGATCAGCCTGTAGTAAACCTATCCGGTGGCGAAAGACGTCGTGTGGCGCTCTGCCGTCTGCTCCTTCAGAAGCCCGATGTACTTCTGCTGGACGAGCCTACCAACCATTTGGATGCTGAGAGCATTGACTGGCTGGAGCAGCATCTGACACAATACGACGGAACAGTAATCGCTGTAACGCATGACCGTTACTTCCTTGACGATGTGGCCGGATGGATTCTGGAGTTGGACCGTGGCGAAGGAATACCCTGGGAGGGTAACTACTCCTCATGGCTGGAGCAGAAGACCAAGCGTATGGCTCAGGAGGAAAAGGTGGCCAGCAAACGTCGCAAGGCATTGGAGCGTGAGTTGGAATGGGTTCGCATGGCACCCAAGGCCCGTCAGGCAAAGGGAAAGGCTCGTCTGAACTCATACGACAAGATGCTGAATGAAGAGCAGAAAGAGCGCGAGGAAAAACTGGAAATCTTCATCCCCAACGGTCCACGTCTGGGCAATAAGGTGATAGAGGCTCACGGCCTGAACAAGGCATACGGCGACAAGGTGCTTATCAAGGATCTCGACTTCATGTTGCCTCCCAACGGCATCGTTGGCGTTATCGGTCCTAACGGTGCTGGTAAGACTACCCTGTTCCGTATGATTATGGGCTTAGAGCAACCTGACTCAGGAACATTCGAGGTCGGCGAGACAGTTAAGCTGGCTTACGTTGACCAAAGCCATAAAGACATTAAAGCCGACGAGAGCGTCTTTCAGGTTATCTCACAAGGCAACGAACTGATTAGGATGGGCGGACGCGACATCAATGTTCGTGCTTACCTGAGCCGCTTCAACTTCAATGGTGCCGACCAGGAAAAGAAGTGCGGCGTCCTCTCTGGTGGTGAGCGCAACCGTCTTCATCTGGCCATGGCTCTGAAACAGGAAGGCAATGTGCTCTTGCTGGACGAACCGACCAACGATATCGACGTGAACACCCTGCGTGCACTGGAGGAAGGTCTGGAGAACTTTGCCGGTTGTGCTGTTGTCATCAGTCACGACCGTTGGTTCCTTGACCGTATCTGCACCCACATCCTTGCCTACGAAGGTGACGGAAATGTTTACTTCTACGAAGGAAGCTATACGGACTACGAAGCTAACAAACTGAAACGTCTCGGCTTGGAGGAACCACGCAGAATACGCTATCGTAAGCTGATGGAAGACTAAATTCAGGATAAACTAATGAAAATTATTAAAGACCAGGAATTTGGAGGCGAAAGGCCTCTGTACACTTTACATGATGCAAAACTTGAAAATGTGACCATTCACTTGGGTGAATCGAGCATCAAGGAATCTGGTAACATTGAGGCCGAGGACTGCACCTTCGAGGGTAAATACGTCTTTTGGGAATGCCGAGGCTTCAAGACGACGAACTGTCTGTATCGCGAAAGTGCCAGAAGCAGCCTGTGGTATTGCCAGGACGGTACACTCGTGAACTGTAAGGTGGAAGCCCCCAAGATGTTCCGACGCATGAAAGGTATTCGCATAGAAGGCTGTACATTCACAAATGCACAGGAAACGCTATGGGACTGCGATGATGTTGTAATAAAGGATTCGCGCATAGAGAATGCCGACTATCTGGGCATGCATACCAATAATGTACATATCGAGAACTACCATCAGGAGGGTAACTACTCGTTCCAGTACAGCAAGAACGTAGAGATAAGGAACTCGCTGCTGAACAGCAAGGATGCATTCTGGGAATGTGAGAACGTAACGCTGATAGATTGCGAGATAAACGGCGAATACCTGGGTTGGTACAGCAAGAACCTGCGTCTTATCCGCTGCCATATAACCGGCGAGCAACCGCTCTGCTACTGCGAGAACCTGTACATGGAGGACTGCACAATGGGTGAAGATGCCAATCTGGCCTTCGAATACAGCACTGTTCAGGCTCGCATAAAAGGGCATGTACACAGCATAAAGAACCCAACATCAGGAAACATAGAGGTTGACAGCGTAGGTGAAATCATCATAGACGAGAACCAGAAGTCACCTGCCGACTGTAAGATTAAGGTAAAAGAATGACATACACGCAGAAAAAAGACCTGCTACTAGAACAGATCAGGAACGGAATAAAGATGACGGGGCGCGACCAGATTATGCTCGTTATCCTTTTGTCCGTTCCCTCTATGCTGGCTCAGCTTACACATATTGTAATGCAATACATAGATGCCAGTATGGTAGGAAGCCTTGGAAAGGAGGCCAGCGCCAGCATAGGTTTGGTAAGTACCACCATCTGGCTCTTTGGCAGTCTTTCTTCAGCAGCCAACGTGGGTTTCTATGTCCAGGTGGCTCACCGCATAGGTGCCGGCGACTTTAGCGGAGCAAGAAATGTCCTCAGACAGAGTTTCCTGTCCTGTCTGCTTTTCGCCTTGACACTTACATCCATTGGCGTAATCATAAGCCCCTATCTACCCACATGGCTCGGAGGTAACGAGGATATCAATTCGGATGCTTCACTTTACTTCATGTGCTACAGCCTCTGCCTGCCTTTTGCGCAGCTGAACTCGTTGTGTAGCGGCATGTTACGAAGTAGCGGAAATATGCACATACCCAGTATTCTGAACATCGGAATGTGCTTTCTGGACGTTATCTTCAACTGGTTCCTGATATTCCCTTCACATCATGTACTGGGTATGACGATTCCTGGAGCTGGATTAGGTGTGATGGGTGCCGTTATTGGTACCGGCATGGCATTTGCCATAACTTCTCTGCTAATGTGCTACTTCGCAACCATAGCCAGCAAGGATCTTAATCTTCTGCAGGACAAAGGAAGCTTTAAGCCCCAACTGGTTACATTGCAAAAAGCTGCCAAGATCTCCATGCCGATAGCCGTACAGCACATCATCTTCTGTGGAGCACAGATCACCAGCACGCTTATTGTTGCTCCGTTGGGCACCGTTGCCATAGCCGCCAACACATTCGGTATCATTGTGGAATCACTCTGTTATATGCCTGGATATGGTATAGCCGAGGCTGCCACAACACTTGTGGGACAAAGTCTGGGAGCCAAACGCAGAAGACTGGCTCGTAGCTTCGGAAATATAACCGTCGGAATGGGTGTTGCCGTTATGACGGTTCTTGGTGTGGTGATGTATATCACAGCTCCGTCTCTGATGACGCTGATGACGCCGGACCTTGCCGTTCAGCAACTGACAACTCAGGTGCTACGCATTGAGGCCTTTGCAGAACCTATGTTCGCTGCCAGCATCGTAGCATACGGCGTATTCGTAGGAGCTGGCGATACCATGATTCCCTGTACCATGAATCTGGGAAGCATCTGGATGGTACGTATATCCCTGGCTCTATTCCTGTCAGTATCGATGGGATTGCAGGGCGTTTGGATAGCTATGGCAATAGAACTTTGCTTCAGGGGTATTATCTTCCTTATCCGACTACGCGGTGACAGTTGGATGAAGAAAATAGGCTAACGCTTAACAGTAAACTTAGCAAAACGCAACAGCAATTGTTTGGTTCCTACATTCTGGAACCTTACACTTGCCTTTGCATCCAGTTCGCTTCCTTCGAGTTTCTCTACCACTCCTTCACCAAATCGTTCGTGAACAATGATGGAACCAACCGTTAATCCGTTAACGGAAGCCGGTGCGGCTACGGATGGCTGAGGTGCAGAGACGGGCTCCCTGACCTTGATGAAATTGGAAGGAGGTGTCTGCGGAGCGACAGTACGAGGACGCTGTGGAATGAAGGTCGGACGGGATACAATATCCTTGAACGAGGGCATCTCAGGCTTGTCTGACTTCAGGAAGCGTTTGTCTATATCCTTCAGGAAACGGCTGGGATCGCAATCTGACGTAACTCCGTACTTCATACGCCTTCTGGCATAGGTAAGGAACAGGTATTGCTTGGCACGGGTCATTGCCACATAGAAGAGGCGTCTCTCTTCCTCTATCTGACGGGGGCTTTCCATAGACATCTGACTGGGGAACAACTCTTCCTCAAGTCCCACAACAAAGACAGCTTCGAACTCCAAACCCTTGGCAGCATGAACGGTCATCAGCGTTACCTTATTATCTCCCTCGGTATCATCCTCATCCATATCGGTAAGCAGGCTGACTTCGGACAGGTAATGGGTAAGCATATATCCCCCACCCGTCTCAACACGCTCCTGAACGAAGGTTGCCATACCGTCCATCATTTCCTGCAAGTTCTCCTGACGGGAAATATCCTCAGGATCAGTACCGCGGAATATATCAGCATGAATGCCACTTTCCTTAATCACGGCAAGACCTGCTGTATGTGCATCCTGCGTAAGTGTAATCTCGCGAAGAGAAAGAATCATATCAGCAAAAGCCTTCAGCCTCTCCTTGGTGGGATTGTTCACATCAACCAAATCCGGATGATTCAGGATTTCCCATGGCGAAAGATTATGAGCGGCAGCTGCCAGCATAACCTTATTGACGGTTGTATCACCTATTTTCCGGTTAGGATAGTTGATGATTCGCTTCAATGCTTCCTCGTCATAAGGATTGACAATCACGCGAAAGTAAGCAATGACATCCTTAATCTCCTTGCGCTGATAGAAAGAGGTGCCGCCATATATCCTGTAGGGAACACTCAGTTTCCTTAAGGCATCTTCCAAACTACGGCTCTGGGCGTTGGTTCTGTAGAGTACAGCAATCTCCTGGTATCTGAGGTTCTTATTGTTGACAAGATGACGAATCTTCCTGACGACAATGTTTGCTTCATCCACATCGCTGTATGCCTTGCACACTTCAATGGGTTCACCTATATTACCCTTGCTGAAGACATCCTTGCGAATCTGCTGGACATTATGCTGGATAAGACTGTTGGCAGCACTGACGATGGTCTGTGTTGAACGGTAGTTCTGCTCCAACTTAAACAGTTTAACTCCATTGTATAACTTCTGGAAGTTGAGTATGTTATCAATCTTTGCTCCACGGAAGCTGTAGATACTCTGCGCATCATCGCCAACCACACAGACATGCTGTTGGGTATTGGTAAGAAGCAAGACTATCTGGTGCTGGGCGAAGTTGGTATCCTGGTACTCGTCAACCAGGATATACTGGAACTTATCCTGATATTTCTGTGCCACATCCGGATTATTCTTGAACAACATCCAGGTATAGACCAGCATGTCATCAAAGTCCATCGCGTTACTCTTGCGACAACGTTGCATATATTCTTCATAGATGGAGCATACCTCGGGCATCTGCTGAGCTCTGTCGCGTTCGAGAAGACGATTAGAGTTTCGGTATGCCGAAGGAAGGATAAGTGAATTCTTGGCATTGCTGATATGAGACAAAACGGCACTGGGCTTGTATTTCTTGTCGTCCAGTTCCTTATCCTTTATGATTGTCTTGATGAGGCTCTTACTGTCTGTGGTGTCATAGATGGTGAAATCAGAAGTAAAGCCTATACGGTCCGACTCATAGCGAAGTATCTTGCCAAAGATGCTGTGGAAAGTTCCTGCCCAAAGCATGCGTGCCTGCTCTTCGCTGACAAGTTTTCCGATACGCTCCTTCATCTCACGGGCAGCCTTGTTGGTAAAGGTCAGCGCAAGGATGCTCCAAGGCTCATAACCCTGTTCCAGCAGATAAGCTATCTTATAGGTAATGACACGCGTCTTACCAGAACCGGCTCCGGCAATTACAAGAGAAGGACAATCACAACAGAGAACGGCATCTCTCTGGCTTTGGTTTAAATCGTCTAACAGCATCAGGGAATTATATTAAATATGTATGCAATACAGCGTACAATAAAGGATAACAACATTGCAATGACAATAACAGAAGAGAATCTTCCGATGCCATGAGTGAACAGGTCTGAGAAGTCTTCGATCGTCTTTATACGCTGAGTCAGCACAGCGTACAGGATTGACAGGAATATCACACACCAGATGAAGACGGTGGGCAGTCCTTGAATAAAGGGACTGTTCCGTAACTCGCCCGTAACACTGAGAAGTGGACTATGGGGATGCAAGGCACTGACAAAAAGTACGGCAATCAATAAAACTAATACGAAGGAGACAATATACAGGGCATTGATGTCTTTCTTGGTCTTTCTGTCAAGAATACCGCAACGGATGATGCTACCCACGCCAATAACGGAACTGACACACAGCACGTTCCACTTGTTGGCACAGGCAATGGGGATGTTATGGAATATCCACCTCCACCCTTCTTCGCTGAGGAGCGACTTGCAGTCGAAGCCCATGGCCGACAACATCCATGATATAATCGGCAACATTACGGCTACAACAATCAGCAGCAGTATCAGATATGACAGAAAACCTTTCTTATTCATCGTCGGCAACCAAGTGCTCAGGATCTATAATATGTAACTGAATAGCTCTGACAGCAAGATGAACGGCATTAACGCCTGTACGTTCATTGGGAGCGAAAAGACGGTTGATAAGGTCGGCCTGACGCTTCTCGAGACTCTTCGTTCCAAAAGGCATCTGACGCAAGTTGGCAATCATATCCTTGGTATAACCGAGTGCGAGATGGCGCAGGAAACGTTCGTCGTACTCGTCTATCTCGTAATCAATCATGGCGTCCGATGTGGCAGACTCACCATTTACCATACGCTTGAACCTGTCAATTACCTTCTCAAGGAAAGGCTCGTTGAAGACAAGCTTACGGCCGTGCATAACAAGCTGGACATCGTCACGCTCCAGGAGATTACCTGTCTTCAGGATAATTCCGTCGGCACCGGCATTCAGGACTTCCACCCACAGTTTCTCGTTCAGCACCTCGCCAGTGAAGACAAGCACCTTGACCTGAGAATATCTGGCCTTTAACTGACGGCAGATATCGACACCTACAGTTGTGCTGCCACCTAAGCCCAGATCCAGCAAGACAAGGTCAGGAGCTTCGCCTCGCATCAACTTCCAGAACTCGCTTTCGTTCTGGGCTGTCCCAATGATTTCTGCTTCAGGAATATCGTGTCGGAATATCTCTTCCGTTCCCTTCAGCTCTAATTTTACATCTTCTACGATGATTACTTTGAATTTGTCCATATATGTCTCGTATTAGTTTTATTTGCCCATTAATGAGAAATGTATTGTAAATCCGCCTTCTGTCTGCGATGCATCCAGACGCAAACCGGGATGTCCGTATCTGGCATCGTGTTCACGGATAATCTGACGCACGATATAATAAGGGAAGTTGTCCTTGGAGGGAGAGAACAGATTGGACAGTTCCTCTTCCTCCTTATGTATACCGTTGAACGTGAAGTACACATTCATAATATTGTTGTCAGGCCGGAACGTAACGCTTAGCTGATGCATACCGTTACTGTTTGAGGCAATAATGTTGTCAACAAGAATCTTCAGGAGGTTCCTGTCGCAACATACACTTCTGTCAGGAACGGAAGATGTAAACTTAACATCCTTGTGCTCCTTGACCTGCAAAGCCTCTGTTTTCTTTCTTGCATAGTCGGCAATTTCCTGACAGGTGACTGTCCGGCTATGGAAGTTCGACTGCAACAGCTGACGGTTGGCCTGCTCGTACAGAAGCAGATACAACTCCTTGTAATAGTGAACCAGATTGTTCAGTTCTCCGATAGCCTGTACATT
>Ga0310786_10001668_pt1 | contig 35610 bp, 27 predicted proteins | sample AusTroGonzalo_MG_FD_203881 | JGI IMG/M metagenome (GOLD analysis project Ga0310786, IMG submission 203881) | Bovine rumen microbial communities from tropical cattle in Woodstock, Queensland, Australia - Gonzalo_03 (v2) (version 2) | ecosystem: Host-associated > Mammals > Digestive system >... | reverse complement strand
TTGGCTTTCTTTTCGAGTCGCTCTGCACGCGGGATCTTCGCGTCTATGCGCAGCCGCTCGACGGTCAGGTGTCGCACTATCGTGACAAGAACGGGCTTGAGGCCGATCTGGTCGTTTCCCTTCCCGATGGTCGCTGGGCACCGATAGAAGTAAAACTTGGCGAGGGAGAGGTTGACGAGGCGGCGGAAAACCTGAAGAAACTTGAATCAAGCGTCGATTCGAAGAAGACGGGTGCGCCATCGTTCAAGATGGTTGCCACCGGCACACCATTCGCGTATAGACGCGAGGACGGAATCATAGTTTGCCCGATTGGATGCTTGAAACCATAAAGAAAACTTTCTACATGCAAACGAAGAACATAATACTCGCAATCATTGCCCTCGCCGTCGGTGCGGCGGCGGGCTGGTTCGCGGCGGGGGTTGGTAGGGCGCGTTGTCCCCAACGCGCCGATGGCGGCGGCTTGGGACAAGCCGCCCTACCCGTTGCTGGCACCGGGCAAGATGCCCGTCGTCCCGGTCATGTTCCGGCGGTGAAGCCCAAGCGCAAGGCGCCGATACGCTCGACGGCCGACGCGGAGGTGCAGCGGCGGGCGCTTGAGAAGCGTGTTCGCTTCCTTGAGGACAGCATCCGCATCGCAAGGGAGAAGAAGACGCCAAAGGCGTTGGACGCAACGACGGCTTCCAACGAGGAAATCGTGGAGCGGCTTATGAAGCTCCCGACGGAATGGGAGCGGGACAAGGAGCTTGAACGTCTCGGCACGAACAGATACTATACGTTCACCATGGGGCAGCTTGGTAAGTTGTGCCCGAAAATGTACGGCGACCTTTCCCGCGAAGAGAGGGCAGGCTACTATGGCAGGGTGTTTGAGAAAGCGGCTGAACGTCTTGCTGTCCTCGAATCGGTTGACCAGTCCTTCATGACCGATGACGAAAGAGCACTGCATCAAAACTTTGCTGAAGACCTTTCCAATCTTCCGGGATTTTACAACGAGAAACTGTATCATCTTGACGGTTCCATTGAAAACAAGACGTTAAGCGAAGTGGTGGGGGACATTAAAATGATCGTTAACTATCAAACTCGGAGAGAAGAACTTTTGGCGGAGGAACGGAAGATGCTTATTTCACAGACAGTGAAGCACTTTGACATTCCCGAAGACGTTGCGGCGGATTTGCTGATGGCGATGGGTGATGTGGCGGAAGCTACGGAGCCTACGGTTTTCTACAGAAAGAAGTAGGTGCCACCATGTCATCTTGCAGCAATAGAATCTTCCTTGTCGTTTCGGGCTGTCTGGTTGTTGGTGCCGCAGCGGGTTATTTCACAAGAATTACGCTTGGTTCACCTGATGCGGAATCGCTGCAGGACGCCCCTGTCGCAGTCGCCTCCGTCGTAGCCCGGAAAGCGAAACCAGCCGTAGCGGGCGAAAATGCCGAATGTCGGCGGCTTCAAGAAAAGGCCAAGCGTCTTGAACGCGAACTTGACGGCATCGTGAAGAGTCGTGCGCATGATAAGGACGCCAAGACTGTGGACGATGGCGGCGAATTTTCGACAGTCGGCGAGGCGAATGCGAAGTGCAAGACGTATGGAGAATGGAGACGGCTCTTTTCGAAGACCTACGAGGATGAACGCAAGAGCTTCTCAAGTCAGGCGACTCGTCGGCTGGGAAACTACGAAAAGTGGCGGCAGTTTTTGTCGTCAGTTGACGTTTCGGGGCTGACGGAGGAAGATCGCCGCGCCCACGGCGAACTGATGGAGACGTTCGCAAGGGTGCATGAGCTTCTGAAGGAAAATCTGGATTCAATGGAGGATGACGAAAGGACGCTTGAACAGAACTTTAGGAACTCGCTGGCGATTCAAGAGCTGGAGAAGAAGGGGGACGAGCTGATGGCGAAGGAACGCGGCATTCTGGCGGGAGCCGTAGCGGAGAACCTTGGCCGACGCCTCGGTTGGCAGGGTGAAGACGTCGCCGCGTTCGCGGAGACGCTCAAGGCCATCGTCGAGGTGACAGCCAAGAGCATGTAAAGATGAGCGATGTCGAGGCAACGGCCATTCAGACCTTCTGAAACTCTATGGGAAAGCAAAGTATGATCATGAAAGCGAAACAAGCCATCACAAGAAACAGGAAGGAACCATAACGATGAAGCAGTTGAAAATGGCAATGTACCTGGCGATTGCGTTCGCCGCTGGCGCGGCATCCATGCTTGCGCTGACTGGTCGCGACAAGGCAAAGGAACCTGTTGCCGAGACACATGCCGCGAAGAAGGCCGATTCTTCAAGGGGAAAGCGCATTCCCGAAAGTGCCACGTCGAAGCCGGTGCGCGCGAAGGATGTCAGAACGACATCCGAGGGGTGTCCTGCCGAAAAGCCGAAGGCGGATGCCGTAGAGCCGAAGTCGGACAAGGACGCGAAGGGCGACAATCCGTTTCCGCGCTATCTCGACATGTTCAAGAACGACCCTGATGCCTTGGCGGCTGAGTTTCTCAAGGAGGCCGAAGCAGACCGCGCCAACCATCGGAAGATGCGCGACAAGGCCATCGCCAAGCTGAAGTTGAATGCGGAGCAGGCGGCGGTGTTCGAAAAGGCGCTGGACGACCTGAAGAACGCCATCTTGCAGCATGAACAGGAAGAGGTGGATCTCATCGCCAGCGGGCAGGTGAACATGGACACCGCCGCCGACGGGAGACTCTGGGACAGTAATCTGCTGCTGATGGATCAATGTGGTGCGGTCAAGGAGAAGATCGTCCGTGATGCTGCAGTGGAACTTTACAATCAGCTGGCCGTTGACAGTGTCTCAGACGCCGAAAAGCAGAAAATCATCAAATGGACAACCTACAACACCTCATTTTCGTTTGATTGCTACGAGCCGGTTCTGCAAGTCTACGACAAGGTGTACAAGAACATGGGCTTCGGCAAAGGCGTCTTCAGCTGGTGCGTAAGGCCGCCGCAGAAGAAGTGAGTGCAATGACCGGCATCCTACATAGGCGGCGCAAGGAGCGCAACGGACGCGAGCGGCTACCTTCACGTTTGCTGGCAATGGATCGTGCGACCGTGCGTTCCGTTTGGAATCACGTCTGGAAGTTGGCGTCTTGCCGGAAGTTCGCGTGTGGCGCTATTGTGGAAATGTGCGCCGCGTTCGCTGCGCTTGCCGCGCCTGGCCTGCACTATGTGGATCCTATGATAGGCACGGAAGGTATTGGAACTGAATACGGCGGCATGATGCCGATGGCAGGTGTGCCGTTCGGATCAATGAACCTTGTGCCGGTCACGCGCACGAACGGCGTCTCGCGTACGAGCTTCAACGCGCTCGACAAGCATCTTCTCGGCTTCATCCTGACTCGCCAGCCCGCCATCTGGATGGGCGACTGGGGGCCGGTCAGAATATGGCTCCCGAAGCCGCTGCCGATGGAGGGAATCGAGGCGATGCCGCATCTCGTGAAGGTCAGGGCCGGCGGGCGGCTCTACGAACTCGCCGCGTCGGCGCACGTCGCCTTCATCCGCTCGGACGACCCGTTTTTCGCAAATGCCCTCCCCGCTCGCGGTTCAACGACGGAGCGGACGCAGAGGACATCCACGCAGCCGATTCCTAATTTCAGGTGCCACTATGCGACGGAATATTCCGACCATACGCTTAAGGTCGCGGTGTCGCTTGTTTCGGCGGACGAGGCGGAGAAAAGCCTTCGCCTGGAAGGCTCGCCGGGCCTTGATGGTGCCGCTATGACAGTGCGCCGCGAATGGGAGACGCTTTTCTCACGTGTTACCATCGACGCGCCTGACGACATCAAGACGATTTTCTACACGGCGCTCTACCACTCTCTGCTCTATCCAAGGCGGATCGACGAGCGCGGCCGGTACTATTCGGCGATGGACGACACGGTGCACGAGGGTGAAATGTACACATGCTTCTCTCTTTGGGACACCTACCGAGCAGAGCATCCGCTCCTTACGCTCATAGTGCCAGAGCGCGTGGACGGCATGATGCAGTCGCTTGTGAACATGTACAGGGAAGGTGGTTGGCTTCCGCTGTGGCCGAATCCAGGATACACGGGGCAGATGATCGGCGGTCCGGCCGAGGTTGCGCTCGCCGAGGCGTATGTCAAGGGGTTCAGGGGCTTCGACGCGGAAGGCGCGTGGGAGGCAGTCTTCAAGAACGCGACGGTTCCGCAGACGGGCGACCTCGAGCGTCGCTGGCCCGGGACTCGGAACGATCCTCCCGGCCCCCCTGAAACGCGTTCTGGGCTCACGCGCTACATGGCGAACGGCTATGTTGCCGCCGACGAGACAAACGAATCTGTGTCGAGGACGCTGGACTATGCTTTTGACGATGCGGCGGTGGCGGCGTTCGCGGCGGCACTCGGCAAGAACGCCGTCGCAGCGAAGTTCCGTGCGCGGTCGCAGAGCTACACGAACCTTTGGAATGCGGCGGCGGCGCGGTTCCTGCCGCGAAATGCGGACGGGAAGTGGGTCGATCCCGCAACGCTCGACTATAAGCATGTGGCATACACCGAAACCGATCCCCAGACGGCGAGGTGGTGCGTCCCCCACGACGTAGAGGGGCTTGTAGCGCTGATGGGCGGACGCGAGCAGTTCGTGCGAGAACTCGACCGTTTCTTCGACGAGGAGTTCTACCGTGTGGATGCCGTCGGCTGCAAGTCTGTCCACGGCAACGAGACGGCGCACCACGTGGCATATCTCTATAACCGAGTGGGGGAGTACGACAGGACTTGCCTCCGCGTGAGGGATATATTGCGCAAGTGCTATTCGCCGGACCGCAGTGGCTTCGACGGCAATGAGGACTGCGGGCAGATGAGCGCGTGGTACATCTTCTCAGCGCTTGGCTTCTATCCCCTCGACCCCGCGAGCGGATGGTACGAGATAGGCTCTCCGATTGTGAAGGGCGCGACACTACGCTTCGGCGCACCTTACGCCTCCGCGACGCTGGAGATCCGCGTGAAGAACCATGTGCCCGGCGGCTGGCGTGTGAAACGCGTCACCTTGAACGGCGTCGAGCTAAAGGAACGCCGGGTCCGACACGCCGACCTCGTGAATGGCGGGGTGCTCGAATTCGAATTGTGAAAGCGCTTGAGTTCACGATGTCCGAAAGGGCGGAGAGGGGAGCTGGGAAATGACGACTTCGACTAGAACTAGGACAAGGACGATGAAACGGATGAAGATTATCTCGTTGCTAGCCATGTCGGTTGCGATTTGCGCTGCCGCATCGGAGGATTGGAAGGAGATTCCGCTCGATTCATGCCGAAAGGTGCCGGGGCTTGCGGAATCGATGATGGGGCTCTGCCTCGAAGGTAAGACGCTATATGCGATAGGCGGCGGGACGCTCTATGCTCTTGACGTGTCGGAACCTGCCAATCCGACCGTGCTTGGCAGCCTTGACGGGATGGACAACAACAGGCAGGTAGTTTCGCAAAACGGTTTCGTCTATGTCGTTTCACGTGAGACGGGGCTCCGCATCGTCGATGCGCGTGACCCGAGGAACCTGAAGCTCCGTTCGCGCTACGATTCCGTCGAGTTCGCAACGGGCATAGACGTCGTCGGCACGACGGCGTTTCTCTCCGAGCGCATAAATGGCGTAGAGGTCGTCGATGTGGCCGACCCCGACAACCCCAAGCACGTCTGCATAAGGAAGACGGGAGAGTCGCAGTCCAACCGGTATCGCGGAGGCTACCTGTATTCCGGCGAGTGGGGCGGCGGAGCCGTTACGGTGTTCGATGCGCATGACCTGAAGAACTTCGGGGAAATCGGCGAATTGGAACTTGGCGGTTTCGGCGACGGACTGGAGATTGACGGAGATTACCTCTACTGCTCGACTGGGCACGATGCCAGGAACAGGCATGAGCGCGAGGTTTCGGATCCCATTGGCGCGGGGAGAGGACTTGACATCTTCTCGCTTGCAGACCCTGCGAATCCGAAATGGATCTCGCGTGTGAACTTTCCCGTGTTCAAGCCGCGCAACGAAGATTTTTGGACCGTTCGCGTGGCGAAAGGCTATGCATTCTGCTGCGACAGCCACAACGGATTCTTCGTCGTGGACGTCCGTGATATAGTCCATCCAAAGCTTGTCTCTCGTCTCTGCATTCCGCAGAAGGGAAAGGACTGGCCTTCGGGGGCGATAAGCTCATGCGCCGTAGGTGTCGGATGCGTCTACGTGTCCAGCGCCCCGGGCGGGCTTTGGGTGGTTCCGTTCAAGGGGGTGGCGCCGCCAGCGCGGCCGAAGGGAGCGCCGCCGGCGAATGCCGGATACCAGGAGGCGTATCCAACGGATGCGGACAAGTTCTTCGTCTATCGGCCGAAGGCATCGGGGCAGGCGCGGACGGTCACGATTCGCGGAGACGTCGCGTACGCGGCATTTGGCGACGCAGGACTCCATGTCCTGCGCCTGTCGAAGGATGGCTTCACGAAACTTGGTGAGCTTTCTGGCAGCCACCGCGTGACGGACTGCTGCTTTGTCGGCGACAGGCTTGTCACGGCGGAGGGACTGGACGGCTTTGCCGTATATGACCTTCCCTCCCCTGTTGAGTTTCGGGAAGTGACCCGCAGGTCGTCAGTTAATGGAAGTTCCGTCGCATTCTGGTGCTGGCCTGTCGAGGGCGACATGGTCATGCTTTCGGCCCGTGGGTCTTACGACTTCTATTCCCTTGCCGATTTTCGCGCGGAGAAGCCGTTGCTGAGGTTCTTCGCCACGTGCCAGTGGGACAAATATCCCGCCGACGGTGCGCTGGGCGGACGCTTCCCCGTGTTGTTTCCCTACAGGGGATTGATCTGGCTGGATGTCGCCGCCGCAAAGCCGAAACTCATCTCCAAGCCGGAGAGGGGCGAATTGCCCGTCTTTGGCACGCAGCAAGGCGGAGTGTGCCTTTTCGGAGGCGACCGCTACCTCTACACTGTCAGCGTGAACAGGAAGCCGGCGTTTGCGTTTGTAGACAGGAACGGGGGCTTGTCCGATCCGATCATGGATTACGCAGCATGCGGTATTCCGCGTGCGGAGGGGAGCCTTGTCCTGTTGACTCACCGCAGCGGACGTAAGGCGTCCGTGTGGGACTTCGCGGAGCCGACAAAGCCGAAGTTGCTTCGCAAGTATTCGCTCACCGGGAATCCAGATATTGGCGCGTTCTTTCGCGGCAAGGCGGTCATTCCCGCAGGGCATCAGGGCTTGATCATGGAGAAGTGAAAGCCAATCAGCTGAGACAGGAGCAAGGGAAAAAACCATGAAAGAAAAACTCATGCAAGGATTCGGCGGGGAGAGACCCCTGAGACGGTGGTGATTTTGACGGGAAAATTGCGTGATTTTGTAAGATAACGCGAAAGGAGGCGGAAAGCGATGGCTAAAAAGGCAAAGGCGAATCTTGAGTTTCTGCTTGTGAAAGCAGAGTTGAAGGGCATCCCCGAGAAGGGGCTGTTGCGGAGCCGCAATATCGGGCAGGTGGATTTGATCTGGCCGAGGACTGGCGTCGCCAAGAAGTCGGGCGCAAGGGAGATGGTGTTCAAGAAGGGCGTGTGCGATTTCACCGCCGAGCCGTGGACGAAGCGCATCGTGTTCCGCGAGGAGGTTGAGGATCATTGCGGGCTTGCCGTTTCGATTACCGAGCCGGTGAGCGTCCAGAAAGTGCGGCGGTTTTTGCGCCTGACGGCGAAGTATGCTCTTAAGATGGGTGCGGACTTCATGGAGAAGGCGATTGTGGGCTATGCGGACATCGCATCTTCCCCAATCGAAGCTCTTGCCGCGATAATCGGCGAGAAGGACGTCCCGAAGGTAATCGCGCAAGGCGTCCTCGACGTCACCGACCTTCCCGCCGAGGGCGAGGAGCGCACCATCACCGTCCCGCTTATCCGGCCTCTCACCAGCAAATCCATCGGTTCCCTAACCCTCATTCTCCGCGCCTAACACTTTTCAAACAGTAGAATTTCGGTCAGACCTGTTTTCTACTGTTTGAAAGCTCTCCAATATGAACCTCTGTCTGTTTTTCGAGGGGACTAGTCAGTGCAGTGATGGAAGATGTTTAGACAGGATTAACAGGATTATCTGGGGTATCCCCCGAGCGCTGCGAAGTCGCCGCAGGCGAGCTCAATGCGGGGTGTGTACCCCCAGACCCCAAAAATCCTGTAAATCTTGTAAATCCTGTCAAAAAAAACTTTAAAGCCCGCCATCATGAATCTTTGCCTATTTTTCGAGGGGACGGGGCAGGGCGTCGCGGGCAGGATAACGAACGTAACGCGGCTACGCGACCTCTGCGCTCACTTGCATTCTGCAACATAATATGTTAAAATGTTTCAAATTGCTAGCAGGAGGAGTTTCGTTATGCAGGAAATGCAACTAAAAGACATTGCTTTGAAACTAAAGAAGTTTCATTGCGAGTTTCAAACCGTAGAGGTTAAAAGTGCAAGCGAAGGATGCCCAAAGCATTTATACGATACATTGTCGTCGTTTTCGAATCAGACATCAGGTGGTGTGATCCTTTTTGGGATTGATGAATCGGCTGGTTTTGAAGTGGTTGGAGTATATGACGCACAGGACTTGCAGCATCGTGTTGCTGAACAGTGCAAGGAGATGTCGCCAGAGGTTCGTCCGCTCTTTACCGTTGTGGAGATAGATGGCAAAACGGTTGTATCAGCCGAAATCCCGGGAGTTGACGTTACAGAGCGGCCTGTTTTCTACAAGGGACGAGGCCGTCTTGGAGGTGCTTTTGTCAGGGTCGGTGAAGCGGATGAGCCCATGAGCGAGTACGAGATATACACTTACGAGGCTTATAGGCGCAGGATTCGTGATGACATAAGGCCTGTTGACGGCGCTGTTATGGAACAACTGCGAGACGATCTGCTTTGCGACTATCTGCGGCGTGTCAAGGCGGACAGGGCGAATCTCGCGGCCAATGCGAGCGATTCGGAAATATTGGAGCTGATGGGAATCAGAAAAGGCACGCATCCCACAATCAGCGGCATTCTTGTCTTTGCAAAGTACCCGCAGGCGTATTTCCCTCAGCTGTGTCTTACGGCCGTTGTCGTGCCTGGATTGAAGATGGGCGATGTCGGCGACGGCGGGGAGCGCTTCTTGGCGAATGAAAAGTTTACTGGACGTTTGGACGAAATCCTGAAAGGGGCGGTTGACTTCGTCGTTCGAAATATGCGCGTGAAAACCGTCATAGGGAAGGACGGCAGACGAGATGACAAGGCCGAGTTTCCTGTGCCCGCCGTGCGGGAGGCCATTCTCAATGCCCTCGTCCACCGGGACTACAGCTTGCACACGGAGGGCTCTCCGATTTCGGTTTGCATGTATTCGGACCGCATGGAAGTGACAAACAAGGGCGGACTATATGGACGGATATCGGTAGACTTGATTGGAAAGGTTCGACCGGAAACGCGCAATCCCGCACTAGTGGACATGATGGAGATCATGGGCTACACCGAGAATCGATATTCCGGCGTTCCCACCATGCAGAGGGAGATGCAGGCGTTTGGACTGCCTCCGCCCGAGTTCGTAAATCGCAATGGAGAATTCAAGGTCATACTTAGAAATAGGCTTGGCGTCGTCGCAGAATCTTTTCAACTTGCGAAAGGGGAAGGTTGCGGAAGCATCGACCTGAGCGGCCGCGAAAGGCGACTTCTTGAATACTGCAATGTAGAGAGGACGCGGGCTGAGGTGGTCGCCTGTCTAGGCGTTTCGCATTACTATGCTTTTTCAAAGATTGTCCCAAGGCTTATAAAGGCAGGACTTCTAAGACTGTCGCGCCCAGAAGCGCCGCGTAGCAGACTTCAGCGTTTCACTGCTGCGCCGAATTGTGATGCAAGGATTGCGACTGACGCTGGCGGCAATTTTATGATTTTGCAGTCTAACAATAAATAAGGAACCATCTCCATGAAGAAGATGATATTGGCGGCGCCTTTTGCGCTTGTACTGGCGGCGGACGCACAGGCGCTCGATCCGCTTACGACGCGGTGGACGTTCGGGGCGCACGAGCCCTACTCGATGTACCGCCGGATGGGCAAGAAGTCGACGGGCGGCATCGAGGGATCCGCCAAGTGGGTCAAGGACTGGCTCGACTGGTGGGACGAGAAGGCGCCCGAGACGATGCGCGAGCTTGGCCTCAACGGACTTCACTCGCGCTTCTACAAGGGCATGGGCTGGGAAGAGGAGAAGAAGGACTTCCCGAACGTCAGGAAATTCGTGAAGAACTGCCACGCGAACGGCGTGACGGCCCTTGCGTACGTCCAGTTCTCGACTCTTTACTTCGAGCCGCTGTCGCAGGAAATTCCGAACATCGACGACTGGGCGCAGATTGACGAGCATGGCGAAAAGCGGCTCTGGAACAACTACTATTTCAGGTGGATGCCATGCATTACATGCGAGGAGTGGCAGACGTACATTGAGCGCATCGTCGAAATCGCGCTGAAGGAGGGCGGGTTCGACGGAATCATGTTCGACAACGTGTTCGTCCATCCATGCTACTGTGCACGTTGCGAAAGGAAGTTTGCGGAGCATCTCGCTTCTCTGCCCGATCCGGCGGCGAGGTTCGGCTTTTCGTCCGCTAAGGGGATTCGACAGCCGCGCCCGACGGGAAGGACGGATTCGAAGGATCCCGTCTGTCAGGAGTGGATTCGCTGGCGGGTGGAAACGATGAACGGGGTGATGGCGCGTTTTCGGCGGAAGATAAAGTCATTGAAGCCCGACGCAATCGTTTCCGCAAATGCGCAGCCGTTCCGCGCGGCGGACATAGCGGCGAGGTTTTCGCTTGAGATGGTTGCATTCGGCGAGAATCTTGACCTGTTCATGATGCAAAGCGACACTTTCCCCGGCTACGACGCGAAGACTGGGGTCGTCAGAAACCGCGTGCGCGACCTCAAGATCGCTTCGGAACTCGGCAAGCCCATCGTCGCCCTCTGCGACGCGAACGCAGGGCAGTACGCAATCGACGAGAGCGAATATATGCGGCCGCTTGTTGAAGATCTGATATGGAAGGGCATCCCGACGGATCGCACTGTGATGAGCCCCGTGCGTACGCCAGGCTTCATCGACCGTGCGCGGCTTGAAACACGCAAGAAGAAGCTCGAAGAGTTTAACGAGATCGCCGCGTCGAACCGCGAGGCCCTTTCCGCGCCGTCATATCGGCCTGTGCGAATCCTCTATCCCGCAACCGCGCTCATGTTCTCGAAGGCGGCGCACGGCGGCATAACGGCGGCAGAGGAGATATTGCTGCGCAACCACGTTCCATTCGGCTATGCGTTTGCGATGGGGGATGGCGCGCCGACTGTCCCCGACGACTGCGAAGTGCTGATTGTCGCCAGCCAAGAATGGCTTTCCGATGCGCAGGTCGCCGCGATTGCGGACTACGCGCGGCGCGGCGGGCGCGTTGTGGTGACGGGCGAGTCTGGGCTTTGGGACGAGAACGGTGCGCAGCGTTTTGAGAATCCGCTGAGGGCGGCGCTTGCGGGCGTTCCGACTGCGGCCTGGCGCGACGAGCCTGACGAAGTCGGCGGCGAGCTTGGCTGGAGCTACAGGGTGGAGCCGCCCAAGGACGGCGGCAAGGCGCTGATGGCCGACCTTGCGAAGGTTGGCTGGAAGCCGAAAGTGCGCGTCGAGGGCGTGCCGCCGTATGTCTTTGTCGAGATCAAGAAGATGCCGAAGGGCTATGCTGCGCTTTTCATGAACTACAATCCCTCGGAACCGGTTGTCGGCGCGAAAGTGATTTCGGACATTGGAAGCGTCGTCGTCCCTGCGTTTGGCTTGTACCGGTATGCCAGGCATGAAGGCGAACTTCCGCAATGACGATTAGTGGTAGATAAAACGGGGCTTTTTTTGGTATAATCTACCACAACGAAAAAGGAATTCCAACAATGAAACTTTCTCTCGAATCGATAACGAAGAATCCTGGCGACTGGAAAGCCAAGAACATCGCGCTTCCCAAGTTCGACGTCCAGGCCGTCCGCGAGCAGACGCGCAAGACCCCTGAATGGGTGCATTTCGGTGCGGGCAACATCTTTCGCGGGTTCATCGGCTCGCTGAACCAGCGGCTTCTGGAGGCGGGGCTTGCTAAGACCGGGATCATCGCATGCGATACCTTCGACTACGAGGTCATCGACAAGATCTACACGGCCTACGACTCCCTTACGCTCAACGTGCTGCTCAATCCCGACGGAAGCACCACGCGCGAGGTCCTCGCCGGCGTCGCGGAGGGCATCAAGGCGAACTTCGCCGATCCCGATTCGGCCTCTCGCCTCAAGGAGATATTCCGCGCCCCGTCCCTCAAGATGCTTTCCTTCACGATAACCGAGAAGGGCTATCAGCTGCGCCGTCCGGACGGATCGCTCATGCCCGTCGTCGAGGCCGACATGAAGGAGGGCCCGGACAAGGCCCGCCACGCGATGGCGATCACGACGGCGCTTCTCCTCGAGCGCTTCAACGCGGGTGCGCTCCCGATTGCGGTAGTCTCGATGGACAACTGCTCGCACAACGGCGAGAAGCTCATGAAGGGCGTCGTCGAAATGGCCGAGGCGTGGGTCGCCAACGGATTCGCGGGCGCCGACTTCCTCGCATACCTCAAGGACGAGTCGAAGGTCGCCTTCCCGTGGTCGATGATCGACAAGATAACCCCGCGTCCGCATCCCGTCGTCCAGGAAATGCTCGAGAAGGACGGCATCGAGGGAATGGCTCCCGTTGTGACCGACAAGAAGACGTTCATCGCGGCCTTTGTCAACGCCGAGAAGCCGCAGTATCTCGTCGTCGAGGACAAGTTCCCCAACTCCCGTCCGCCGCTTGAGAAGGCGGGAGTGTTCTTCTGCGACCGCGAAACCGTAAACATGACGGAGAAGATGAAGGTCACGACCTGCCTCAACCCGCTGCACACGGCGATGTCGGTCTACGGGTGCCTCCTCGGCTACACCCTCATCTGCGAAGAGATGAAGGACGAGGAAATCGTAAAGCTCGTGAAGAGGCTCGGCTACGTCGAGGGCCTCCCCGTGGTGGTCGATCCGAAGATACTCTCACCGAAGGCGTTCATCGACGAAGTCGTAAACGAGCGTCTGCCCAATCCGTTCATGCCGGACGATCCCCGCCGCATCGCCACTGACACCTCGCAGAAGGTCGGAATCCGCTTCGGCGAGACGATCAAGTCCTACATCAAGGAAGGCCGCGACCTCGGCGGGCTTGTCGCGATTCCCCTCGCAATCGCCGGGTGGCTGCGCTATCTCAACGGCACCTTTGACGACGGCAAGCCCATGGAGGTCTCGCCGGATCCCCTCAAGGACGAGCTCATGGCCAAGGTCAAGGCGGGCGAGATCCGTGAAATCCTCTCCAACGCCTCGATATTCGGGCTTGACCTCACGACGACTCCGATCGCTGACAAGGTAGAGGGCTACTACCGCCATCTCCTCGAAGGACCGGGCAGCGCAAGGCGCCTTTTGAAGGAAGAGCTTGCCTGATGTCTGAATCCTCCCTTGCAGGAATGATCCTCTCGTCCGCCGGAATCTACTCCGACGAGGCGGTGGAGCGTATTCTCGCGCAGAGGGCGGAGAACCCGGGAATGGGCCTCGCTGAAGCCGCCGTGAAGTTCGGCGGTGTGAAGGAGGCCGAGTTCCTCGGTGCCGTGGGAAAGTCGCTCGGCCTCGAGACGGTCGATCTTGAACGGCAGAATCCGTCGCCAGACGCGCTTGCGTCCGTCACGGCGGCGGCGGTTTATCAGTTCGGGGTCTTGCCTTTCAGGATCGACGACGATTCGATCTCGGTAGTCGCCTCCGATCCCTTCGACACCGCCGCCTCCGACGGCATGCGGATGATCACCGGCCGCAGGGTCAAGATCCTGCTTGCGCCGAAGGAGTCGGTGGAGAAGGCGATCAAGAAATACTACGGCGTCGGCGCGGAGGCCATCGAGAAGATGCTCGAAGACGGCCGCTACGACGTCGGCGACGAGTTCGGCAAGATGGCGAAGATCGACGTCAACGAAATGGGCGAGGAGGCGTCGATCGTGCGCTTCGTCAACCAGATCATCGTCGAGGCCGACCGCCAGGGGGCGACCGACATCCACATCGAGCCGCAGGAGACGGAGCTCAGGATACGCTACCGCATCGACGGCATGCTCCACAAGGTCGATGTGCCGCCGCAGCTGAACCGCCTCAAGAACGCCATCATTTCCCGCGTGAAGGTCATGGCGAACCTCGACATCGCGGAAAAGCGCCTGCCAATGGACGGCCGCATAGGGATACGCATCCAGGGCCAGGACATCGACATCCGCGTCTCTACGATGCCGGCCGCCTACGGCGAGTCGATATCGCTTCGTCTCCTTGCCAAGTCCGGTTCGTTCGTGAAGATGGACGACCTCGGGTTCAACGAGCGCGACTACGCCGTCGTCAGCAAGATCATCCACAGGCCGAACGGCATTTTCCTCGTCACTGGGCCGACTGGCTCTGGAAAATCTACGTCCCTCTACTCCTTCCTCCACGAAGTGAACAAGATGGACGTTCGCATACTCACGGCGGAGGACCCGATTGAGTATCACATGGCCGGCATAAACCAGGTCCAGATGCAGGCGGAGATAGGAATGACGTTCGCGGCGGCCTTGCGCGCGTTTCTTCGCCAGGACCCCGACATAATAATGGTCGGCGAAATCCGCGACCGCGAGACGGCCGAGATCGCGATTAACGCCTCCCTCACGGGCCACATGGTGTTCTCGACCCTCCACACCAACGACGCGGCGGGCGCGTTCCCGCGCCTCATCGACATGGGGGTTGAGCCGTTTCTCATTGCGTCGGCGGTGGCGGGCGTGATGGGCCAGAGGCTTTGCAGGCGGCTCTGCCAGAAGTGCATGAAGGAGACGCCGCTCGACATGAAGTACTACAACCTCAGCGTTCCGCCCGAGCGTAACACGGTCTTCGAGCCGTTCGGGTGCGACGCCTGCGCCAAGACCGGCTACAAGGGCCGCCGGGCGCTCTTCGAGGTGCTTGATGTCGACGAGGACATCGAGGGCGCCATCGTGCGCCGCGAGAACGCCACGCAGATAAGGAACATATCGCTTTCCAAGGGCATGAAGACCTTGCGCGAGGACGGCTGGGCCAAGGTGTTCGCAGGCGTGACGTCCGTAAAAGAGATCCTCCGCGTCACCGAAGAGCAGTGATATCCCGCTCGACGATTGCCGAAATTTCATCCGCGCTCTCGCAGAACAGGGATGTCGCCCTTGTTGCGCCGCCTGGAAGCGGCAAGACTACGCTTGTCCCTCCGGCCCTCATCGACGAGCCGTGGCTCGCCGGGAAGAAGATAGTCATGCTTGAGCCACGGCGCCTTGCGGCCCGCTCGTGCGCGGCCTACATCGCGCGTTCCATGGGCGAGGACGTAGGCGGGACTGTCGGCTACCAGGTGCGTCTCGACAGGCGAGTTTCGGCGAAGACGCGCCTTGAGATCGTGACCGAGGGCCTTCTTGCGCAGAGGATGCTCTCCGACCCAGAGCTAAGCGACGTCGGGCTAGTCGTCTTCGACGAGATACACGAGCGCTCGCTGCAGTGCGACCTTTCCTTCGCGCTTGCGCTCGAGGTGAGAAGGGCGCTTCGTCCCGACCTGCGGCTCCTTGCGATGTCGGCGACGATGGATTCCGACGAGATAATGCGTGCGCTTGGCGATGGCGCGGAAAAGCCGCCCGCTCTCGTAACGGCGGAGGGCCGCTCGTTCCCCGTAGAGACAATCTACCTTGGCGGGATATCCATGCCGGCGGCAGTCTCCGTCGCCCTTAAGGAAAGCGACGGCGACATCCTCTGCTTCCTTCCGGGAGAGGGGGAGATAAGGCGATGCGAGGAGGCACTTGGCGACATCGGCGGAGTAGAGGTGCTGCCGCTTTACGGGGCGCTTCCCAAGGAGGAGCAAGACCGCGTCTTTCGCAGGGGAAGCGCAAGAAGGGTGATTCTTTCGACGTCCATAGCCGAGACTTCCGTTACGATAGAGGGCATCTCGTGCGTAATCGACTCCGGCCTCATGCGCGTTCCCAGATTCTCCCCTGGAACGGGGATGACGGGCCTTGTCACGCTACCGCTTTCCCTTGACCGCGCAGAGCAGAGGAGGGGTCGCGCCGGGCGTCTTCGCCCTGGGACGTGCTACAGGCTATGGACGCGCGAGAGCGAGTCTTCTAGGCCGAAGAAGGCGCTCCCTGAGATCATGGACGCGGATCTTTGCAGGGTAGTCCTTGCGAGCGCGGCATGGGGGGCGCTGAGGCGGACCGACCTTCCCTGGATAACTCCGCCGCCCGCAGGGGCATGGGAGCAGGCGTCGGGCCTTCTCGCCCTCTTTGGCGCGATAGGCGAAAAAGGGGAGATTACTGAGAAAGGCCGAGACATGGCCGCGATGCCAGTCCATCCGAGGCTTGCGAACATGCTTATGGGTTGCGGCGACTTGGGCGGGGACGAGCCGGGCGACGCCGCCGTCTTCGCCGCGATCATCGAGGAGGGCTTTCGCGGGAGGGAGACAGACATATCGGTGATCCTTGACGAAGTTCGCGCATCTCCCAACAGGCCCGACTCGCGGCGCATCCTCGCCCTTGCGAGGCGTTTTGCTCGCATGGCTCCGCACTCGAAGTGGCGCGTTGAGACGCCTCTTGCCCTCGCGTATCCCGAGAGGATAGGCAAGAACAGGGGAAACGGGTCGTTCACGATGGTATGCGGACGCGGGGCGTTCCTCGACTACGGCGAGGCGCTTGCCAAGGAGCGCTATCTCGTCTGCTGCGAACTCGACGACAGGAAGGGGGACGCAAGGATATTCCTCGCCTGTCCCGTTGGCGAGGACGAGATAGAGGCGCTTTTCGGCGACAAGATCGAGTCTGAGACGATATGCGAGTGGGACCGCGTCGGCGAATGCGCAAAGTGCGTCGTCAGGCGCAAGCTTGGCGCAATGGCGATTTCGGAGAAGTTGGCCGCAAAGACTCCGGAGCTTGAGTCGAAGATCGCCGAGGCGATGGTAGAGGGCATAAGGGCAAAGGGCGTATGGAACATGCCATGCTGGGGCAAGGAGTCTCTGCAGCTCGTCGCAAGGGTCAACTTCCTCCATCGTGTGGTAGATGGCGGCGCGGATGATTGGCCGGAGATATCCGAGAAGACTCTTCTTCCGGCCCTTGGTGCGTTCGTCTCCGGGATGTCGAAATGGCGCGATCTTGAAAAGCTCGACATTTCCTCGGTCGTCAGGACAATCCTCCTTGAGAAGGGCATCGATCTCCGCAGGCTTGACGCGCTCGCCCCTTCGAAGATGGAGGTTCCGTCAGGATCGCGTGTCTCCATTGACTACAGCGGAGACGAGCCTACGGCGAGCGTCAAGCTTCAGGAGTGCTTCGGGCTCATGGAGACTCCGAAGGTCGCGGGCGGGAAAATACCCGTCGTGATGTCGCTTCTCTCGCCTGCGCAGCGCCCGATCCAGGTGACTAAGGATCTTGCAGGGTTCTGGCGCGGCGCATATCAGCTCGTCAGGAAGGACATGCGAGGTCGCTATCCAAAGCACTACTGGCCCGAAGACCCGCTTACGGCAACGCCCCGCCGCCGCACTTTGGTTCGTCCCCTGCGCTAAGTTGCAGAAAATGCAAAACAACCCGCGAAAAATGAAGCGACGGCGGGGTCCCTCCCCAAAATCCACTTGAAATTTGCTATAATATGCTGGTATGTTCACAGGGTTAGTGCAGAGAATCGGTACGGTGCGGCGTGTCTCGCGCGGCAGGGGCCTTGTCTTGGAGATAGAGGCTGATGAGCCTTGGGAGCGGCCGATAGAGGTCGGCGAGTCGATTGCAGTTGACGGGGTGTGCCTCACGGCAGCGGCCTGCGCCCAATCGCGCTTCACGGCTGATGTCCTTCGCGAGACGGAGGCGCAGACCGGCCTTGGGGAAATTGTCCCCGGCGCAAAGGTCAACCTTGAACGCGCGTTGCGGGCGGGCGACGCAATGGGCGGGCACATTGTGCAGGGCCATGTCGAATGCCGCGGGCGAATCGCGGCGAAGATTCCGCGCGGTCGCGACTTCAGGCTGCGCATAGCCTGCGGAAGGGTTTTTGCGTCCGCCTGCGTAGAGCGCGGGTCCGTGGCTGTTGACGGCGTTTCCCTCACGATCAGCGCCCTTGGAGAGGACTGGTTTGCCGTTGACGTGATTCCTTCCACCGCAAGAGCCACGACGCTCGGCGCGGCGAGGGAGGGCGCGCGCGTAAATCTCGAGGGCGACGTCATCGGGAGATACGCGCTAAAGGCCGCAAGGCGCGGCGTTACCGAGCAGACGCTCGTGGATGCGGGCTTCCTGTGACGGCGTCTAAGGCGTGTTTTCGCATTTGCCTGCTTTTCACGGCACGACTTTGGCGGTAGTCGCGCATCGTCATGCCGACATGCGCCTTGAATGTTTTCTTGAGATAGGAAGCTGACGCATATCCGCAGAGATCAACTATCGAGTCTATCGTTCGCCAGGTGTCGCGAAGCAGGAGCTTGGCCGTTTCAATGCGTATGCGCTGGATCTCTTCGGTTATGGATCGGCCTGCCATCTCTCGGAAGCGAAGAGTTGCCAGACGACGCGAGCATCCCATCGCCTTGGCCACCGCGTCAACCGACACCTTCCCCGACGTAGCCGTAAGGCGGATGTATTCAAGACCTCTTCTGACGCGCGGATCGTCCTTCGGGAACATCGTGGTCGAACTCCTTTTGACAAGCCGCAAAGGGCCGTACATGGAAGACTTTGGCGCGGAGCCCCTGCGTTCCATTTCCACGAACAGCAGTTGCGCAAGCCGGTAGCCGGCGCCTTCGAAGTCCTGCTCCACCGACGAGATGGTCGGGCTTTCGTTTTCGCAGAGGAGCTCTTCATTGTCGATTCCCACGACGGCGACCTGTTCCGGGATCGCCAGGCCAAGAACCGCCGCCGCGTGGATTGTGTCCGCAGCCGCCGCATCGTTGCCTGCCAGGATGCCGCATGGCTTCGGAAGCTGGGCCAGGATGCTTCGCGGGTTGGCGGTCGCCGGCTTGTGGAAATGCTTGCCAGCCGACACGACCGCCTGCCTGAACGCCTCCATCCGATCACGGTTCCAGCGATTGTCCTGATATGGGACGTAGGCGTAGTCCTCGAATCCCGATTTCATGAGTTCCTCCGCTGCCAGCCTTGCCGTTGCCGCCGAGTCGTGCTCGAGAACCGGATTGCGTGTTTGACGGCGGGCGAGCGGCGGATCGAGATAGACGACAGGGCAGTCCTGAAAGATGCTGTCGGGCACGGCGCAGTGTGCGTTGACCATGTCAACCATGCAACCGGCTGGTTTCCAAAAGGCTATGGTTCTGCGCATCTCCCGTGCGATGGTCGCGTTGGGGATTACCTGAAGAAGCCAGTCGTGTTCGCGCGCGAACTGGTAGGCGCCGGCGAGCTTGCGCTCCCAGTTGTTCCGTTGCGACGATTGAAAGAAAAGCACTATTTGCATATGCTGGGTATTATACCATATTCATTGCCCGATAAAGCATGAAATAATGCTTTAATAGTGCATAATCTTTTTGCCGCGTATGCTATAATATATGCTACTCTCTTTAAACAGCGAGTATCCTTGAATGAAAAACGGCAATATATACGGGATTCTTCTAAGCAGCGCTCCCTCCTCAGGGACCGTCGGGCGCGTGTTTCAATGCTTTGGGGGCGTGGCGACATGACGCGCAGGGATTTTCTGTCCACTCTCGGCTCAACGGCTGCGGCAACCGCAATTGGCGGGCCGAAGCCGCGCAAGAAAATGATATGGGGCATGTACAACCAGCTCGGCTCCTACATGTGGAAAGAGCCGAACCCCCTCGACGACAAGGGCCATTTTTGTGGAGAGAGATGCTGGGCCGACGACCTTGCGTGGGATCGCCGCGTCGCCTATGCCAAGGAGAACGGCATCAACTTGATGCTTGTCGATCTGGCGGAGGCCTTGCAATACCCGAGCCATCCGGAGCTTGCTCTAAAGGGCGCGAAAGGGCAGCAGGGTTCGCGTTCGGCCGAGTGGATGAACGAACGCGTGAGGAAGTGCCGTGATTGCGGCATAGAAGTCATTCCGCAGCTCAATTTCTCCGCCACGCACGACGCATGGCTCGGGTTCTATTCCCGCATGGTGTCGTCTCCCACGTACTACCGCGTGGCGAAGGATCTGTTCCGCGACGTCTATGACATTTTCGAGAAGCCCCGCTTCATCAGCATGGGCATGGACGAGGAAGCCATAGACTTTGCGCTCGGCAAGCCGCTAGGCGTCGCCCGCCTCGGCGATCTTCTCTGGCACGATATAAACTTCTTCGGCCGCGAGATATCAAAGCTCGGCGCGCGCCCGTGGATGGCAAGTGACATCGAGTGGTGGTATCCGGAAGAGTTCGCGAAGAATGTTTCAAGAGACATCCTGCAGCAGAACTGGTACTATGGGCAGAGTTTCGACTCCAAGGCGTACAAGGCGAAGAAGGACATGCGCTGGAAGTACATCGAAAGCTATAACCGCCTCGACGCCGCCGGATTTGACCAGATCCCCGGTCCTTCCAACTGGCTTGAGGGGCGCGACAAGCGCGAGGGGAAGACGGAGAACAAGGTCAATACCGATCTTACGCTCGAATACTGCAAGCGCGAGCTCGATCCGGACAGGGTGCTCGGCTACATCTCGCTGCCCTGGTGCGGTGCCACCCGAGGGGGGGACAAGACATGGTTCGACGCATGCGACCAGTTGGTGGCCGCACGCGCCAAGCACTACCCCGGCTGCTGAAAGGATTTGCCATGGAAGACAGATTCATATGGGCCATGCACTTTCGGCTTGGAAGCGTTTTCGAGCCTGTGAACCCGACCGACACGGACGGCCGCTATCTCGGCGACTCCACTTGCGTGGACTGGGAGCGTGCCGACGGGCGCGTCAGACTGATGGCGGCGGCAGGCATGAACACGCTGCTGCTGGAGCTCGGAGAGGCGATGGAGTTTTCGTGTCTGCCGAAGGCGCGTTTGCGCGGGCAGGTCAAGCCGTCCGAGATAAACGAGCACGTTCGCGCCTGGCGCAAGCTGGGGATCGAGACGGTCCCCGTGGTGGAGTTCTCGGCAGTGCACTCGGAATGGATGGGAGAGTATTCGCGCATGCCTGCAACCCCTCCGTACCGCGAGAAGTGCGCGGACGTGCTGCGCGAGGCCTACGACGTCCTTGAAAAGCCGAGGTATGTCCACGTTGGCATGGCCGATGAAACCGGGAGCTATGCGCACAGGCATCTGGCGCTCTTTCGCAACAAGGAAGTTCTCTGGCACGACCTGAAGCTGTTCTCGGACACCCTGTCGAAGCTTGGCGCCAGACCGTGGATGTGGGGCGACGTGGTCTGGGCGGACCAGGAAGGATTCAAGGGAAACCTTCCGAAAGAATACCTGGTGAGCTACCGCTGGATGGTGAACGTCGTCGACGGCGGAAACATTCCCGAAAAAGAGGCCAAGTGGATTGAGACGTTCGACGCCCTCGAGTCGGCGGGATTCGACCAGGTTCCGACCTGCTCGACGAGCGGCTGGTACCAGCGCGGAGTTGCGCGGTCGGTGGAGACGACGCTCAATCCGACCCATGTCGCGCAGTACGTGCGCACGCACGTTTCGGCGGAGCGGCTCAAGGGGATGTGCTGTTTTGCGTATTATCTGCCGGATGCAACAGGTGACAAGGTGCATCGGCAGACGTGCGACATTTTTGGAAAGGTAAGAAAGGACTGGCAAGCTTCCACCTGAAGCCGGTACTGCCAAAAAGGAGCAAGCTTATGAAAACATGTGCAATGATCGTGGCGACGATTTCGACTGCCGCATGCCTGGCGGATCCCGTGACCAACCGGATAACGACTGGACAGCAGATATTCGATGGCTATCTGCACACGGCCGATCAGGTCGTGGCGAGTAACATGTCGCTTTCCGACGTGACTGGGGTGTTCGGCTTCGGCGGCGGCGCCTCCACGGCGAATCCAAAGTTCTTCACGATGACACCGGCGTTCTGGAAATCCGACGGCGACGCGCGGGAAGTCCAGATGCAGCTGTTCGAGCCCCCTTACATAAAGATGGTGAATGTGCGGCTTGAACAGAGCGGCGCCGACATCGTCGCCCGCGCCACTACCGCAGGATACTACAGGTGGGATGACGCCGCCGCGTCTCAGGACGCTCCGCATTACGCCAAGGCGGCCACGCCCGGCATCTACGACTTCTTCTGCGGCGACAACGCATCCCACTCGGCAGGCGTGGCCGAGAGCGCCAGTTCCGCAGGGTACGGAGTGCACCATTTCGGCGTCTATAGCGGGAGCAGGGCCAAGACGACGCTAGGCGCAATCGAGAACGGCTGCGTCTACAACATAGCCGACGGCGGCACGCTGGAAATGAAGGGAACCTCCGATTTTGCCGGATGGATCGACGGCAACGGCGAGCTCAAGATCGGAGATTCCGCCGACCCATGGACGTCTGACTCAATCAGCGAGCTCCAGCTCAACACCGCCCAGACTGTTTTCGAAAAGGCAAACGTCCATTCCGTGACGATGGCAGTGCACTCCGTCTATGGAACGGCGGTCGGAGGCAACATCAGCAGAATCACCGTATGCAACAGCAAATACGAGAGCGCGACGCAGAGGCTTCTACAGGTGCATTTCATGGACGGTGCCACGCTCAAGGCGATACTTCTTCGCCTGACGCAGAACGGCGACCGCGTAGACGTCGTAAACTACAACTGGAAATACGATAGGGACAATGTGTACAAGATCGGCGATGACGCGACCGATTGGCCCAACGGAGGCCAGTATCTGATCCAGTCGGCGACGCTGTACGCGCCGGCGACCCACATGACCGTAGCGACGACAAACCTTGCACACGGGGCATTTACTGTCGACGGCGCCTACGCGAAGGTGACGTCGCGCTACACCATAAACCAGGGAGGCGCGCTTTCCGTGCGCAACGGCGGCTATCTGGACGTGGAATTCTCGGACAGTGAAAAGACGCCTAATGGCAGCGACTTCAATCTCTACGGCGGGTTTGGCGGCTCGAACGACGGCGGGTATGCGCTGCTTCGTGTGCTTGACGGCTCCACGATGTTCCTCCGGGGTCTCAGCGTTAGCAACAAGTCTTCGCTGGAGGTCTCGGGCGGATCCACGTTGGCGCTTGTAGGGAATGCGACCAGATATACATACGTCCCATATTTCAAACTCGCGGATGGCTCGCAAGTGGTCACGCCCGCGTCTTACCCCAACGCTCTCAGAATGGGATACGTGGCGGGCGTTTGCAAGCTTTGGAGCGCCGGCGCAGGGTGTACCAACGTAATCGACAGCGACTTCACATTCGTCAACCAAAGCGCAAACAACAGGACTCTGCATGTCATAGCAGATGCCGATCTTGTGTTCAAGAAGAATTTGTTGAGGGACAGCGGAAACGATGCTTTCATCTACAAGTACGGCCCGGCTGCCGTTGAAATCCAGGGGGAGAACACCATCAACGGCACCATGTTCCTCCAGGAGGGGTGTCTTCGCGTTGCCAACGACAAGGGGCTTACCAACAACGTGAGCTTCGCGGGCGGCACGCTCGAAGTCGTCTCTAACAAGTCCGTCAAGGTCGGCATGCTGACGCTTGCCAGCCGCACGCTGCCGGACGCGGCAGCCGGGGGAAGGATCGTGCTTCAGCCGACGGCGTCGCTGGAGTTTACGGATGTTGGAGATTTCGCGGAAGGCGCCGAGCTGATAATCGAGGGCGACCTCTCCGGCAACGTCCTCAAGATGCCGCCGCTGGGCGTGAGCCGGCTTCGGGCGATTCGCCTGCAGACGGAGGGCGGGCTGAAGCGCGTCGGGCAGGACGAAGACGGCTATCTGCACGAGTCTTACGGCGGCATGATGATCATGTTCCGCTAGGGTTCCAGGGGATAGCGACGTGAAAAAGCGGATTGCCTTCGCCGCGCCACCGCGCTTTTACGGCAGCTCTATCGTCGCGACGATCGGGAAGTGGTCCGACGGATATAGGGACTTGCCGGGACGCGGCGCGTTGACGGTCGTGTAGTCCATGACGCGCACACCGGGCGATACGTAGATGTAGTCTATGCGCGCTCCGCAGTCTTCCCATACGTGACCGCCGTTTTTGTCCTTGTCCGCGTCAGGCGAGCCTTTCCTTGCGTTTCGGACGTTTGTCGGCAGCTTAAGCGCCTCTGTCGTCGAAACTTCACTGTCGCGCCATTGCCAGCCGTTGAACGTGCGCCACGACCCAGTTGGCGGCGTTGCGCTTGAGTAGAGCGCGTTCTTGAGGAGCTTCGAGACTGCGATTGCCGGCTCCTCGTTCTCGCGGCAGTTGTGGTCGCCGGTGAAGACAATCGGGGCTCCAGCTCCAAATTCCTTCATGCGGTCGATGACGAGCAGCATCCCTTTCTCGCGGGCGAGCGCGCTTTTGTGGTCGGTGTGGGTGTTTGCGAAGCAGAAGCGCTTGCCGGTCGATTTGTCGGCCAGGACGAGATAAGAGCAGACGCGCGGGCAGGCAGCTCCCCATCCCTTCACCCCCGGCACGTCCGGCGTCTCGGAAAGCCAGAACGTGCCGGACTTCTCCGCCTTGAACCTGCTCTTGCGGTAGAATACGGGCGATGCCTCGTCTGACACGCGGTCTGCGCCACGGTGCTCGCCTACGAACTCGAACTCCGGCAACTTCTCGCGCAGGAACGACATCTGCTCGGGCCTCACCTCCTGAAGCCCGCCTGCGTCGGCGTCCATCTTGCGGATGAGATCCACGAGGTCGTCCTTCCTCTCTTGCCATGCGTTTGGAGTTCCATTGTCGCCTGTTGCGAGGCGTATGTTGTATGTAACCACGCGGATTTCGTCGGATGCATCGGAGGCGAAAGGACTCCACGTAGATTCGCATCCGCAAACAACCACGGCCGCCGTTGCCAGCGCGACAAACCGCATTCTACTCATGGCAAGTTTCATGGCTTTGAACCTCCTTTGCAGGTATTATACCAAAAATCTGGCGCAATTTGCCGCCGGATTTGGTATAATTACCATATTGATAGAGGAATAGATGGACGTAAAGGGACGATGAAGATAGAAGGCATAAGAAACTTCTGCATAATAGCCCATGTTGACCATGGCAAGACGACGCTCTCCGACAGGATACTCGAGCTAACCCGCGCCGTTTCGCCGCGTGAATTGAAGGAGCAGACCCTCGACGCGATGGATCTCGAGCGCGAACGCGGAATCACCATAAAGTCCCACCCGGTCTCGATGCACTACGAGGCGAAGGACGGAAAGACGTATCTCTTTAACCTCCTCGACACCCCCGGCCACGTCGATTTCGCCTACGAGGTGTCGCGTTCGATGGGAGCGTGCGAAGGCGCGCTTCTCGTAGTCGACGCCGCGCAGGGCGTCGAGGCGCAGACTGTGGCGAACACATACTTCGCCCAGGCCGCCAACCTTGAGATCGTCCCGATCCTCAACAAGGTCGATCTGCCGGGGGCGGACGTCAACGAGGTCTCGCGCGAGATAGAGGACATCCTTGCGATACCGATGGACGATCCGCTCTTGGTCTCCGCGAAGACTGGCCAGGGTTGCGCGGAAGTCCTCGAGGCCGTCGTAAACCGTATTCCGCCGCCTGAGACGAAGGGGGCCGACGCACCTTTGAGGGCGCTCGTCTTCGACTCCGTATTCGACGAGTTCAGGGGCGTGATAACATACGTCCGCGTCGTTGACGGAGCCCTGCGCGCAGGGCAGAACGTGAAGTTCATGGGCTCTGGCGTTTCCACGACAGTCCACGAGGTTGGCATTTTCTCGCCGGTGAAGAAGCCCGTCGAAAGCCTCTCGGCCGGAGAGGTAGGCTACATAGTAGGCACTGTAAAGGACCCGAGCGAGATCAAGATCGGCGACACGGTGACTCTCTCGCGGCTTGGCGCGGAGGATCCTCTGCCCGGCTTCCAGGACATAAGGCCCACCGTCTTCTGCGGCATCTACCCGATGTCGACCGACGAGTTCCAGAAGGTGGAGGCGGGCCTTGAGAAGCTCCACCTCAACGACTCGGCCTTTACGTTCCACCACGAGTCGTCCCTCGCGCTCGGCTTCGGCTTCAGGTGCGGCTTTCTCGGGCTTCTCCACATGGAGATCGTGCAGGAGCGCCTAAGGCGCGAGTTCGGCCTCGACATCATCTCCACCGCGCCTGGCGTAGTCTACAAGCTTGAGCTCAAGAGCGGGGAGAAGCGCGATCTTGACAATCCCCTCCAGATGCCCGATCCGTCGGTTCTCTCGACCATTTCGGAACCAGTCCTCAAGGCTCGCATAATCACGCCGAGCGCTTCTATCGGCGACGTGATGCGCATAGTCATGGACAGGCGCGGGACCGTCGACGGCACGGAGACCATAGACGCGAAGCGCGTGATGCTCCACTGCATGCTGCCATTGAACGAGATACTGATCGACTTCCACGACACCCTCAAGTCTGTCTCGCACGGCTACGCCTCGATGGACTACGAGCCCGCGGGATACCAGGTCTCCGACATCGTGAAGATGGACATCCTCCTCAACGGCGAGACTGTCGACGCCTTCGCCACGATGGTCCACCGCGAGAAGGCCCGCGCGCGCGGCATACAGATGTGCAAGGCCCTCGCAGAGACGATTCCTCCGCACCAGTTCAAGATACCGGTGCAGGCCGCCATTGGGAAGGAGATCATCGCCCGCGAGGACATCCGGCCATTCAGAAAGGACGTCCTTGCGAAGCTCTACGGCGGCGATGTTACGCGGAAGATGAAGGTGCTCGAAAAACAGAAGCGCGGCAAGGCCAGGATGAAGGAGTTCGGGCATGTCAACGTTCCGCAGTCGGCGTTCATAGCAGTGCTTAAGGGAACGATAAAAGACCATTGAAAAACAAGAAGAAAGGAAAACGAAAATGAAGATCCTCGTAACCGGCGGAGCCGGATTCATAGGGAGCCACACAGTCGTAGAGCTGCTCAACGCAGGTCACGACGTAGTCGTCGTCGACAATCTGTGCAACAGCTCCAAGAAGTCGCTTTCGCGCGTCAAGCGCATAACGGGGAAGACGCCTGTCTTCTACAAGGTCGACATACGCGACGAGAAGAGGCTTTCGCGCGTGCTGGATGCGGAAGGGCATTTTGACGCGGCAATCCACTTCGCGGCCCTTAAGGCCGTCGGCGAATCAGTGAAGATCCCCCTCAAGTACTACGGCAACAACCTTGGCGGGACGTTCACGCTTCTCAAGTGCCTTGGCGACCACGGCTGCAAGAACATCGTCTTCTCGTCGTCGGCCACTGTTTACGGCGATCCCAAGTCCGTGCCGATCCGCGAGGACTTCCCGACGCCCGGGTGCACGAATCCGTATGGCTGGACGAAGCTCATGATGGAACAGGTCTTCAAGGACGTACAGAAGGCGGATCCGTCGTGGAACGTGATTCTCCTCAGGTACTTCAACCCCATCGGCGCCCACAAGTCAGGGCTTATCGGCGAAGATCCGGCTGGCATCCCGAACAACCTGCTTCCATACGTCGCGCAGGTCGCCATCGGGCGCAGGCCGGAGCTCAACGTCTTCGGAAGCGACTACCCGACGCCGGACGGAACGGGGGTGCGGGACTACATCCACGTCGTCGATCTCGCGCTCGGCCATCTCAAGGCGATCGAGAAGATCGAGAAGAATCCGTCCCTCGGCCTCAAGATCTACAACCTTGGCACGGGGCACGGGTATAGCGTACTGCAGGTCGTGAAGGCCTTCGAGAAGGCGTCCAAGCGCCCCGTCCCCTACAAGATCTGCCCGCGTCGCGACGGCGACGTCGCAGAGTGCTGGGCCGATCCGTCCCTTGCGGAGAGGGAGCTCGGATGGAAGGCCGAGCGAGGCATCGACGAGATGTGCGAAGACGCCTGGAGGTGGCAGAAGAAGAACCCGTTCGGCTACGGCTCCGGTAAGTGACGCCGCTCGACGCCATACTCGATGGACTGGAGGAGGCTCTCGCCCTCGAGCGCGAGCTTGGCGTTCGCGTCGTTGAAATGAACGAGCCTCTGCCGAGGCCGTCGGCTTCGGCAAAGGCTCCTCGCACTGTCGCTGAGGCGCGTCCAGTTCCTGAGGCGCGTCCCCGTCCAGAGCCTGTGCGCCGGTCCGACGCGGCAGCTAAGCAGGAGCGGAAGGACTTCATCTTTCTCCACGACAGGCCTCTTTCGCCAACAGGTGCGGAGATGGTTTCGAAAATCGTGCATGCCATGGGCAAGACGGAGACGGAGGCTCCGGTTGTGCTTGAGCCTCCGCTCCCGCCCGCAAAGGTCTACATAGTCCTCGGCGGTCTTGCACTGCGCAAGTTCTTCCCCGAGGTGAAGGGCGGCGCGCCCGGGAAGTGGATAAGGTCCAAGGCAGGGCACGACGTCCTCGTTACGAATTCTCCGGAATACATACTTCGCTTCAAGGAAGTGACTCCTGCCGTCAGGAAAATCAAGGAAGACATGTGGCGAAGCCTCAAGACTGTCATGCAAAGGATAAGGCAATGAACATGATGACCAGCGGAAGCTTCAGGATCGCAAAGCATGCGGAAATCGGCGGAGGTTACCGCCTGCTCGTCTTCGAGGCGCCGCGCATGGCGGCTGCCGTAAAGCCCGGACAGTTCGTGCATGTGCGTGTTCCCGCACTTGAGGAAAGTGCGCTTAGAAGGCCTTTTTCGGTGTTTGACGCCGAAGACGGCTGCATATCCGTCCTCTACAAGACGGTAGGCCGCGGCACTGCGGCTCTCAACTGCGCGGCAGAGGGGACGATGCTGGAAGTGGAAGGTCCGCTTGGGAAAGGCTTCCCCGAGACGTGCTCCGGATCGGCTCTCCTCGTAGGCGGAGGCTATGGCGTCGCGCCCCTCCATCTGCTTGCGAAGAGGCTTGTCGGCAAGGTTGACGACGTGAGGCTTTTCGTCGGCGGGAGGACGAAAGGCGACTTGCTGGCTCTTGACAAGTTCGAGGCAATCGGCGTCAAGGTGTTCGCCGCCACCAACGACGGGTCTTTCGGCGTGAAGGGCTTTGCCGTTGTGCCGCTCGATGCGGAGCTTGAGCGCATACGCAGGGAAGGGGGCTCGTTTTCGCTTTTCGCATGCGGTCCCGACGGGCTTCTCAAGGCCGTTTCCGAAAGGGCGGTCTCCCTCGGCGCGCCGGGATGGATCTCCACCGACCGTCATATGGTCTGCGGCGTCGGCGCATGCTACGCCTGCATACAGAGGACCATGTCGGGCAACGCGCGCTGCTGTATCGACGGGCCTGTCTTCGCGGCAAAGGACCTTGTCTGGGCGTAAATTCCCCACGGGGTTGTTTGCCAAAGTAAACGAAACTTAGAAAGGTTAAACGAAAGTTTAGCCAGAGGATTAGGCTTGCCGTTTCGTTAAGGTTGGCAATTCGGCGTTGTCGGCTTCGCCCGGGCAGCTCGTCCTGCCGAACGCGCGAACTCATGAGTTCTTCGCGCTCGGGATTCGCGACGCTGTCCGGAGCGCGTCGTGGTGCGGGCCGCGCTTAGGTCGCTCATCACGTCGGCATGGCGGCTGCCCGTGCTCCGCCTCTCGCTGACGCGCGTAGATGCGCCGGAATCTGATACAATGCTTACGCTTCCCGTCGCTGCTGTGTCCGTTGCGCAGAGTTTGGCAAAGACGGTTACTCTAAGATGCGATCTCGAGCTAGAAGTGCCCGCGTGTCCTAGGCGCTCGTCGCAGAGACATGAACATTATACCAAAGAGTTGCGTTGCAGTGCGCAGGGCGGAGAGCGGGAGGTCGGCCCGGCGACGTGATGAGCGACCTCGGCGCGGTCTGGACTGCTGTGCGTCCTGCACAGTGTCGCGAATCCCGAGCGTCGAGGATTCGCCCGTGCCGAAGGCATCGGGTTGCCCGAGGCCGCAGGCCGAGCCGCGAAGCGGTCGCAAGAGGCCGAGCGCAACGCGCGGAGTCGACGCGTTCGACGGGACGAGCCTCCCGCACGCAGCCCGACTTTGCCAAAGTAAACGCAAGACCCTCCCCGGGGAGGGTAGGAGGAAGGGGAATCCGCTATCCACATCGATCAACCACTCGACTTCCTCCTTTGGCAAACTAAACAAAATCTAAAATTGCGTTTACTCTGGCAAAGCACATCTGAAAAAAAAGTGTTCTAGAACACCTCGCCATGTTGCGGGAAGTTGTGGTATAATGCGCGCTGTCAGGAGAGAACAGGCTTTGCCGCAGAACAAACATAGAGACATATTCGAAACGTTGAAGAATAATATCGTCAACGACAGGTGCGACTCTTCCAAGCCGCTGCCGAGCGTGGCCGCGCTGATGCGGAAGTTCGGCGTGGCGCGTGCGACGGCTGTCGCCGCGCTGAAGTCGCTTGAGCGCGAAGGTCTTGCGGAATCGCGTCGAGGGAGCGGCACGTATCCGGTGAAGCGCGAACCGATAACGTTCGGTGTGATCGTGCCGGAGGCAGAATGTCCTTTCTACTCCCGCGTCTGCGAGGGAATCTCAAAATTCGCAAATAATTCGGGGGGGGGGGCAATTATTCGCTATTATGGGCGAATGCGCCGCATGACAGCGCGGCAGCCGGGGGAAAACCCGTCCGTCTCAGGACGTCCCGGATACGCGCGTTCGTGCGGATGTGCGTGGATTCGCGCGTGGCGGGCGTGTTCTTCGCGAGGGTTCGCGATGGCCGGCTGAACCGCGAAGTCCTCAGTCTCTTCCGCGCCGCAAAGATACCGGTGGTGCTGCTTGGCGGCGAATCGCCGTCGCTTGACCTTCCGTGTGATCTCGTAGGGATGAACTACATCGCCCACGGGCGGCGGACGCGGATTAACTTCTCGTCGCCCACGGCCCGCAGCGATGGCAACGTGCTCGCGCATGGCGAACTCTTCGGCGACGTCGCCGTGCGCCTCATGCTCCAGCGGCTCTTCTATTCTGCCAAGCATCCGCCGGCAGAGGTGTTTCTTGATCTTCCAAAGCCGAAAACAAACAGGAAGGGAACAGACAAATGAAAAGACTACTCACTGCCGCTATCGCGATTGCAGCGATCACGGCGGTAGGCATCGACGTGCCGCCTACAACGACGGCCGGCGCATACGCTGAAATGACCATTACCGTCGTCGAGACACGTCCGTGTGACATCGCCGACGACATTACTGTCAAAATTGACACGCTCACGCCAATCGGCTTCTGTATCTCTTTTCGATAGGCACTTTCAAACCCAGATCAAGCAAACAACTCAAAAAAGGCAACAATGAGGAATACTGTTATACCAGCGCTGTTCGCGCTCACGCTCCTCCCAACTTTCGCAGAGGACTACCTTGAAAACCCAATCGTCGTGACGATGACCTCCGTGCGACAGGAATCGCGGACCCAAGATCTCGTCGTGGACTACACGCTCGCGAACCACCCCGGCATCGTGCGCTTGGACGTGCTCACAAACGGCGTCTCAATCGGTGCCGAACACCTCGTCACAATCACGGGCGACTACAGCGTGACCGAGAACAACGTGATACAGCCAGGTGTTCGCACCCTCCGTTGGCGTGCCCGAAAAGACTGGCGCTACAACCTGGCATCCAATGCCACCATCCGCTTGAGCGCCTACTACACGAATCAGATTGACCAGATACCGGGCGTGTACATGAAAGTTGACCTGAACGGCGGCACCTCGGCCTCCAGCTACTCTGTCGTCTATACCCTCTCAGGGCCTTCCACGGATGCCGCTGGCCATGCCAACGACACAACCGACATGGACCGCTACCTCTGGCTGCGGCGCGTCGGCACCACCGGCCCCACCACCTATACGCAGGGATCCACGACCTACGGCTCGCTGATCCACAACAGTGGAACGGCTGAGAGTGTTCGCTACGTCACGCTCAGCGAGGGTTTCTTCGCTGGCGTGTTTCCTGTCACGCAGTCTCAGTACGTGCGCGTGATTGCGAAGAACGACTCGCACCAGAACGGCGGCAATTACGCGCCGGTCAACTACGTCAGCTACGAGGATATACGCGGTTCGGTCTCGGACGAAGTAAATTGGCCAACCACGGGGCACGCCAAGGTCGGGGCAAATTCGTTCCTCCACGCGCTTCGCTCGCGCACAGGACTAGAATTCGACCTGCCGACTGAGGCGCAGTGGGAGTTCCTTTGCCGAGCGGGGACTGATTCGGACTTCAACGACGGATCGAACCTGAGCCCTACGAACTACTATGTCGGCTCAACGCTCTACACGAATGTGCAATACGACGTGCATCTGGCCGAGCTCGGCTGGTTCGGCGACGGCACTGGGAACAAGGGCAACACGAGATCTGCCCAGCAGGTTGGACAGAAGAATCCAAACGCATGGGGGCTCTACGATTGCCACGGCAACGTATGGGAATCGTGCCTCGACTTGCACGCGAGCATCACGGGTGGTACTGCCGTCACCGACCCCAAAGGCGCATTGTCGGGTTCGAATCGTGTCTTCCGTGGCGGTAGCTGGTCTAACAAGGCTGAAGCCTGTCGGTCTGCGCGGCGCACCAGCAACTCGTCGACGAATCGGAGCCAAAACTATGGTTTCCGCCTCGTCTGTGCCTTTCAGTGAAACCATATTGCAATACGTGTCGCGACAACAAAGATGAACAGAAGAGAGTTCATGGGAAGGCTTGCGGCGGCAGGAACTGCTGCGGCGTTCAGGAACGTGCTTGCCGCCGACGGCAAGAGCGAGATACGTGCAGTGCTGCTGCATCCTGGCTGTAACATGTGGGGTGACTGGAAGATGCCGGACGAGGTGGCGGAGAAGGACGGACGCGAGTACGTGCCGAACCACATCCGCTTCGACGCGGCAATCTGGAACGAGATGATCGCACACATGGTCGAGAGAAAGATGAACATGGTGGTGATGGATCTCGGAGAATTCATGGAGTTCCCTAGCCACCCCGAACTGGCCGTGAAAGGTAGCTGGGCGCCTGACCGAATGAAGTCCGAGCTGAAGAAGCTGCGCGCGATGGGGCTTGAACCGATCCCCAAGCTCAACTTCTCCGCGACCCACGACCAGTGGCTGAAGGTGTATCACCGCATGATCTCCACACCGCAGTATTATCAGGTGGTGAAGGACGTGATACGCGACACCGCCGAGATATTCGGCACGCCGCGCCTGTTCCATCTTGGATGGGACGAGGAGCGTGTGAGCTACGCGAACAAGAAGGGGCATTTCACGATGCGCACGGGTGAACTGTGGTGGAAGGACTTCCTCTATACCGTGAAGTGCGCCGAGGGCTGCGGGTGCCGCGCGTGGGTGTGGAGCGACTACGGTTGGCGGCGCAACGAGGAGTACGTGGCGCGCTGCCCGAAGAGCGTGGTGCAGAGCAACTGGTACTACGACGAGGAACTCGGCAACTATTCGCTCGATCCAAAGATCAACAAACACGCGCATCGCCTCGTGCAGTTCCACGATCTCGACAAGGCGGGATACGACCAGATCCCGTGCGGCACGAACTGGGCAGGAGCGGGCGCGCGGTGGAAGAACAAGACCGGCGGCGATGACATCATCGGAGCACTCGTGCCGTACTGCCGCAAGAACATCTCCAAGGAGCACCTGATGGGCTTCATGATGGCGCCGTGGCAGTTCCTTGACGCGCGTGGCGAGAGCTATGACAAGCAGATGAAGGCAATTGATCTGTTTGCCGCCGCGCTTGAAAACTGCGGATAAGAAGGGAACTGCCAACAATAGTGCGCCTACTGCTTATTATAGTCGCGTCGGCGTGGGCGGGGACGTCTGTTGCTGCCGAACGGCGCTATGTGGATTTCACGGTGCCTGGCGGCGTGAAATGTCGGCTCACGTCGGAAGGTTCGCAGATGTGGCGGCTGCGCACGGCACGTGGCGACGGGACGTTCGCCGAGGTCGGCGCAGTGCAGGCGCTTGCGCGCTGGATGGGTGAGCCGATGCCGGGAGGTTCGCGTCCGTTGCGTGAAGAAGCGAATGGGGATGGCGTACATGTGTTCACGGCACCAGACGGATCGAAGGCCGTCCTGACGAAGGATGGATCGTCTCTGTGCTTCCTTTCCGCCACGGGGCGGAAGGTGGTGGAGGTGGTGCGCCTTGCGCCTGATGGGAAGGAAAGCGTGCTTGCCGGGCGGCTTTTGCCGCGAGAGGCGGTGTATGGTCTTGGTGAGCGGCTCGACCGTCTGAACAAGCGCGGCACGCGCGTGATGCTCTACACATGCGACGGCTACAACGATTCAAGTGCGTCATATGTGGCGATTCCGCTTTTCTCCACCACGCGCGGCGGCGGCGTTTTCGTGAACGCCTACGAACGCATGACTGCGGATTTCGGGGCGGCCGATGCCGATGAATGGCGCATGGAGATTGCAAAGGATTCCATTGATGCCTACATAATTGCGACAGACAGGATTGGCGATGTCCCCGGCCGCTACATGGATCTTTCCGGCCATCCGTCCGTCCCGGACGTATGGCAGTTCGGACCGGTAATCTGCCGCCAAGCACCTGACTTCGCCGTGTTTGATGGGCCGACGACACGCAGAAAACATGGCCACTTGACGCTTGGCATGGGCCTGAAGAACATCGTCGAGAAATATCGCGCGATGGGGGCGTTGCCGACGGCTGTGGTTGCGGAAGGGCGTTCGTGCGAGATATTCGGCATGACGCCTGAGGAGCAGGCGCGCAACCGCGCGGAATTCAGCAAGGGACCGGATTATCTCGCGAAGGACGGCATTCGTTACATGATCTACATGTATGTAGGCTCGACGGTGCTGCGCTCGGCGCCCGGCTTCAGAAGCGAATACGAGGTCTCGGTAACGGTCACAGATGCCGCCGGGAAAGTCAAAGGAAAGCGTACAAGCGTCATACCGTTCGTCACGTTCACTTCCGGCAACCCCGACGTAAGCCGGCATCATAAGGGTATTCGCTATCTTGACATCACGGATCCCGAAGCGTGGCAGTGGTATCTGGATAATGTCTGGCAACCTCTTCTCGACTGCGGCGTGCGCGGCGCGAAGATCGACTTCTGCGAGGAGATGCCCGAGGACGGCGCACTCTATGGCGATACGCGCTTCCGCTACCATTGGAAACATCCGGAAGTGTTCGATGGTGCATCGATTCACCATGCATACCCTACGTTCTTCATCGCGAAGCTCTGCCGCGATCTCACGGCGCGGCTTCAGGCGCGCGGACAGGGAAGCTTCATGGCGCTTTCGCGCGGCGGTGGCATCGGCGCGCAGCGCGCGCCCTTCTTGTGGGCCGGTGACCAGCAGCGTGCTTTCGACAAGCTGGACGACCATGTGTTCGCCATGCTCAATGCTGGCATGTCCGGCGTGCCGTTCATGACATACGACATGTCCTGCTACCACTACACGTCGCCTGTGCAGACGCCTGTCGCTGTGCGCAACCGCAAGACCGGCGCAATTGACCTCTCGCGCACCGTCCCCGCCGGTCAGGACGAGGAGGCCGTGTACCGCCGCTACAGCCGAAACCTGCCGATAGATGCGGAGCAGCGGCTTTTTCTGCGCGGACTTGAGTTCACGACCTACAGCCCCTGCATCCAGACGCACGGATATGTGCGCCATCCGTTCGAGTTCGACGACGCCACACGCGCACTCTACGTGAAATATGCCGCACGACACAAGTCATTGGCCGGAGAGATCGCCGCCGCGTCGCGCAAGGCTGCGCAGACGGGCGTGCCGGTCGTCCGTCCGCTCGTCTGGGATTATCAGGATGACGAACACAC